>Ga0208648_1000120_pt1 | contig 85220 bp, 82 predicted proteins | sample AntAceMetag02UKL_FD_184772 | JGI IMG/M metagenome (GOLD analysis project Ga0208648, IMG submission 184772) | Saline lake microbial communities from Ace Lake, Antarctica - Antarctic Ace Lake Metagenome 02UKL (SPAdes) (version 2) | ecosystem: Environmental > Aquatic > Non-marine Saline and... | reverse complement strand
CCGCTGGAAACCCGGGAGCGATTCCGGAAACGGAAGGTCCTCTCGGTCGAGAACGTCCACAGTCACCTCCTATCCGTTTGAAGCCAAGCTAGATGTAGTGGGTGTGGGCGTCAAGCGGATAGGCACGGTCCAATCATTGGCCGCAGAAAGCGCTGCCAGCAATTCGAAGCCCTGCGTGTAGCACATGATCTTGCCGGCGATGAGCGCATTGCCCAAAGTGTCAATCGTCAACTGCCCGTCCGCCAGCCTTTGTGGCGCAGCACCAAAAAGCGACTCGCCCTTCTGCCGCATTTCCAGCCGTGACGACAGGTTGCGGGCGGCAACCGCCGCCTCGATCACCGTTGCCGGCACGCCCAGATGCTGCGCCTCGATGGCTGTCCAGCGACCCGTTCCCTTCTGACCGGCCCGGTCGAGGATGATGTCGAGTACAGGCGCATCGGTCTGCGGATCAATGGCCTTGGACACGGTGGCGGAAATTTCCATCAGGTAGGATTTCAGCACGCCCGTGTTCCAACCTTCGAAAACATCGCCGATCTGCGCCGGTTGCAGCCCCATGCCATCACGCATGATGCCATAGGCTTCGGCGATCATCTGCATGTCCGCATATTCGATGCCGTTGTGCACGGTCTTCACGGCGTGTCCGGCGCCGCCCTCCCCCATCCAGGTGGCACAGGGTGTTCCTTGATAATCAGCCGCGATGGCCTGCAGGATGGGCGCGACACGATCCCAGTGGACCTTGCGACCGCCACCCATGATCGACGGACCAAAGCGTGCACCTTCTTCGCCGCCAGAGACACCGATCCCAAGAAACGGAGTGCCACTGGCCGCCCGGCGGTTGGTGTCCTGGAAATTTGCATTGCCCGCGTCTATGACGATGTCATCGTCATCCATGAGCGCGCGCAATGTGGCAATATATTCATCAACCACGGGACCGGCGGGGACCATGAGGATCACAGCTCTGGGTGGCTTGATCGCGCGGATCAGCTCTTCAACCGTATCGCAGGCCACCAATTGGCTGGCCAGGGGGCCGGCATCATCCATGAAGCCTTCGATTTTCTCGACAGTCCGATTATGGACCGCCACCCTGAAACCGTTTTCGGCAATATTGAGCGCAAGATTTGCACCCATGGTACCCAGTCCGATCAGACCAATATCTGCTGCATGATTATCCATTTTGGCCCTGCTCCCCCTGTCCGTTCAGCACTATTACGTCACCGCTCGTTATGGATGAGGCGTAAAATTGGTATTTTTCTCTTCCACCGAAACATACATTGGAAACGACGAGCGGGACCAGCATTTTTCCCCGTGACGCGATTGAAGAGCAGTTGACAGCCTCCCGTATCCCGCGGAAACCATCTGCCCTTTGCTTGACGGGCGCGTTGCCCATCACATAAGTAGCAGCAGCCGGTCCGTCGTTCCGGAAACAGGACATGATCGTTTCTCTCCTCGGCAATAGGTGTTATCGATAACATAGATCGCTGATTTCGCAAGGAAATTCCCAATGCAAGCCTTCAAGACACGCCAAATACTCACCCATGCCGCAACAATGACGATGCTCAGTGCCGCCATCAGCAAGGCTGAGGAAATCGGCCAACCGCAATGTATCGTGATTGTGGATGCAAGCGGTGAACTGCATGGGGAAATCCGCATGACCGGCGCCAAATTTCTCAGCCGCAAGAGCGCCACGGCAAAGGCGCGAACCGCGGCCTCCAACGCGGCCCCGACAACGGCCATTCCTGAATCCTTTCGCGCCCCCATTGCCGCAGCAACCGGTGGCGCTGTCACGGCGCTGCCCGGCGGCCTGCCAATCATTTTCAATGGCGAACTCATTGGCGGAATCGGTATCGGCTCGGGCTCCGGCGAGCAGGATATTGCTGTTGCCAATGCAGCGCTGGAATCCATAGGTGCCGATACATTTTGAGGCCCGCATAAAGCCGAGAATCTTCGGCGGAGGAAACATCTTGTCCCATCCAAACGCACTTTTTGACCTGTCTGGCCGCACGGCCCTGATTACCGGTTCATCACAGGGGATCGGTCTGGCGCTTGCAAAGGGGCTGGGTGAAGCCGGAGCCAATATCGTGCTCAATGGCCGCGATGGGGTAAAACTTGCCGAGGCGGCAAGCAAGCTGCGCGCTGATGGCCTGAGCGTATCCAAACTGACATTCGATGTCACCGACAATGGCGCGGTCAACGATGCCATTGACGGCTTCGAGAGCGCCAAAGGGGCGATCGACATATTGGTGAACAATGCCGGCATGCAGTTTCGCACGCCTCTGGAGGATTTTCCTGCCGCTATGTTCGAAAAGATGCTGGCGACCAATGTGTCCAGCGTCTTCAATGTCGGCCAGGCGGTCGCCCGTCACATGATCAAGCGCGGCCAGGGCAAGATCGTCAATATCGCCTCCGTACAAACGGCGCTGGCCCGCCCCGGCATTGCGCCCTACACAGCCACCAAGGGCGCCGTGGGCAATCTGACCAAGGGCATGGCAACCGACTGGGCCAAATACGGTCTGCAGGTCAATGCCATCGCCCCGGGCTATTTCGACACGCCGCTCAATGCCGCCCTCGTCGGAGACCCGGAATTCACCGCATGGCTGGAAAAACGCACACCGGCCGGGCGCTGGGGTAATGTCGACGAGCTCGTCGGCGCCTGTATTTTCCTGACGTCTCAGGCCTCCAGTTTCGTCAACGGCCACACGCTTTATGTCGATGGCGGCATCTCGGTCTCCCTTTGACATGGCGCGCCTGTTTGTCGTGATGGGTGTTTCGGGTTGCGGCAAGTCAACCATGGCAACGGCGCTTGCAAATGCGACGGGTGGTTTTTTTCTGGACGGCGACAGTTTTCACCCGGCAGGCAATATCGAAAAGATGCGCGCCGCCATCGCGCTGACGGACGAAGACCGCTGGCCCTGGCTTGAACGGATAGGACAGGAAATGGCAGCGCGAAGCGGCACCGTCTTCTGCGCCTGCTCGGCGCTGAAGCGCAGCTATCGCGAACGCATTGCACGGGCCGCCGGTGAAGAGGTGATATTTATCCATTTGCAGGGCGACAGGGCGTTGATTGAAGACCGGATGCGGGCGCGACGTGGTCATTTCATGCCGCCCAGCCTGCTGGACAGCCAGTTTGACACACTTGAAGTGCCCGGCCCGGACGAACTGGCATTCAATATGGATATCGCCCGCAGTGAACCGCAGATCGTTGCCCACATCCTTGAAAAGCTGGCTCTGTGACGCAGCTTGAAAAATGATCGCGACGCGCAGGTTTTTTCAAAGGGTTTGCATCTTGAATTGTTGGCCAATAGAGGGTATTCAGCGCCGCATTGCAGGGCGTTAAATCAAACGCAACGCATTTGTTGCATCATACATGCATCAGAGCCGCTTTAGCTCAGTTGGTAGAGCATCGCATTCGTAATGCGGGGGTCACGTGTTCGAGTCACGTAAGCGGCACCATTTTTTTGTTCATGGATATTTTTCCTAACAGCATGAATGGTAATGATAATTCAGGTGTTAGATAACCTGTTCTGCGGTCGCATACAAACGATCTGCAAAGGCTAGTTTGAGCACCGATCCCCGCCTGTTTAGTGAACCGGAATCCCATATTTTCCAGAGGCTTGAGAGTAATTCGAGCGTAGGTTCGGGCTGGATTTGGCGATTGGTTCAGCTTATCCTCGATCAGCCGCTTTTCCGTATCGAGTGCCTCGATGCGTTTTTCATAGGCGGCGATGACCGACGGATCCGATGCCACGATGATTGTGTCCAAAAACCCTTTGGTTTGGGTATCCAGTTTAGAAAGATCGCGTCTAGGTCGCGCCGCCATCTCCCCTGCTTGCGCATTGCGGTGATCCCGTACCGCTTGGAACATGGCGCGGGATGGAATTACGATAGCCGACACAGCTAAGGTATCACACGCATAATACGGGTATTTGCGCGCCTTCCCTGCCGACCAGCAGGCTATAAGGATGACCACAATCCCCGCATTTGGCAAACCCCAAAAGTGGCAAGACCTCTGTCCTTACGGGCTGGTGCTTTGGCATTGCCCAGCAAGTCGCCTTGATCCTTTATCATGTGCGGAGCGAGATCAGTGGTTCGTGATGCCCCTTGATCAGACGCAGGTAAAAGTTCCTATGGTTGATATGTCCAGCATAGAACGGCTGCGTCAGAAGCATATGGACTTTTTCTGGTTGAACCACACCCTTCTTCTTTTCATGGAAGTCTGTTTGGTTTTCAAGAATGCGCTTGACCTCCCAGGAGAAGCGAACAGGTGCGAGATTGGGAGACTGGAAACTGCGGCGCACCGGATTGCCCCAAGAGTCTCGGATAGACTGTGCCATCGCATCATGAACAATGCCAGATAAAATATGCCCATAGGCCGCGATACCAAGCACCACCAAATGTAAAAACGTTTCATAGATGTTTCCTCCTGATACGGGGGTGATAACCCGTCCCGACTACCGACGATCCACCGCCAACTCACCGGCAGCCAAATCGGTAATTCGGGTAATTGCTTGAAAATACAGATCCGCCATGAGTTATAAAAACGCATTCTACAACTCATCAGAATGTGGTATGAAATAATCATACTTTTTGACATCCTATTGAAGAAGGGATCAATCATGGACAAACGAACAATCAGCCTTCCCGATGAGCATGCTAACTATATCGATCAGAAAGTCCGTTCTGGTGATTACGCCTCGGCAAGTGAGGTTATTCGCGCGGGATTGCGCGCTCTACAAGAGCGAGATCGTGCTGCTGAAGACTGGCTGCGCAATCAGGTTGCCCCAACTTATGATGCCATGCTTGCCGATCCGTCGCGCGGCATTCCCGCAAAATCTGTTTTTGATAATATCCGAGTTCTGCACACCCAAAAGACAAAAGGCTCCGCGTGAAACAGCGAGACATTATCTTTGCGCCAGAAGCGCGCGCGGATTTATTGACTCTCTATGAATGGATCAGCGCCAAAGCCAGTCCCGAGGTTGCGATGACCTACATTGAGCGCATCGAACGTTATTGCAACGGTTTCGACATCGCTTCTGAACGCGGTGATGCACGCGATGATGTTCGGACAGGCCTGCGTGTCATCGGTTTTGAAAGGCGCGTCACCATCGCATTCATGGTTTCATATCAAACCGTCACCATCTTGCGCCTGTTCTACGGCGGGCAAAATTGGGAAGAGGATTTGTGATGCCGCGCTTTACACTAAGGGCTGATACAGAGGTATTCGATGCAAGATTTTGACATTGGAATTTGGTATCAGACCGATGTTCCTGAGGAAGCGATCAATGAACTTGTTTCGGAACTGGTGAAAAGCGGTTTGACAGTCCAATCTCGCGAGCGACCAGTCGGGGTTTATGCAGCTTTTGAATGGGCAGTTTCGACTATCGTCGTTGCATATCTTGCCAAGCCCTATTTTGAAGGTTTTTTGAATGAAGCGGGAAAAGACAGCTACATCACTCTCAAATCGGGAATTCTTTAACTGATTGAACGGCTCTTTGGAGCCAAGCCCGAAGCGCGAGAAGCCAGACGCAGCTTAATTTTTCCATTCAAATCCGAGATCATCAAGAGCGGCCCGTGAAGTGCATTTTTCCCGAAGGGGTAAGCCATGAACACTACGCATTAATCCTTGATCATCTTCATGAACTACTGGTGGAGGACGCGAAGACCGGAAACGGCGCGCTGAACGACATGCTCTCCGAAGTTAAAGGGTTTGGAGGTTTATATTACAACGAATATTCGCTGACACAAAACATGTGGGTAGCGATCGATACCCAACAAGAAATCCAGGAGCGCGCTTCAAAAAATCACTAATCGTCATTGAGGCAACATCAGCGTTAGGATAGTTTGGCGGCTAAACTTCTACAGCGATAGCAAACGGCCATTGAACGCACGGTATAATTTGTCCCGCTTGTTCCATTCGCGGATGCGTTTGAACATCGGATTTCACGCGCCGAAACGTCCCGGTGCTCACGCCATGGACTGCCTGTGCGCGTAATCCACAACAATGCATGGTTTAAGTATCCGGAAATCAATTTTGCATAGGCATACCTGCCGGGCCATGATCGGTCGGTTCACCAAGGCGTTCAGGTTTCCTTGAAAACCACAGCTGATCTGCAAGGACACCGTAATTTGCATGCATGAAACCTCCCCGTGAAGAAGCTTCAATTCCTGTGGCCAGCCACCCCCTACAACAAAGACGGCACGATCAGCGACAGGGCGGGTATCGCAATCAACAGTGCCAATCGAACAATGTCGGCGCACCAGAAGGGCGTCACTCCCCGAAAAATATCCCGGGTCGATATTTCGGGCAGCATGGCCGACAGGGTGAACACATTCATTCCAATGGGCGGCGTAATCAGGCTGATTTCTGTTACCACGACAACGATTATCCCGAACCAGATGAGCGTTTCCTGCGGTCCAAGCCCAAAATCGAGCGAGGCAACCAACCCGCTGAATACAGGGATTGTCAGCAAAAGCATCGACATGCTTTCCAGCACGCAGCCCAAAACCAGATAGACAAGCACAATCAGAAAAAGGACAACCATGGGCGACATGTCACCTTGCTGAACCCATTCCTTCAGTGCCGTTGGCATCCCCGTGCCGTTGACGAAATTGGCAAAGATCAGCGCACCGATGAGCACCATGAACAGTGACGCGGTTGTCACGGCGGTATCCACCACGACGTTGACGAAACCGCGCAGGTCCAATCGTCGGCGCACCACGGCAAAAATCAAGGCACCGAAGGCACCGATCCCGGCGGATTCGGTTGGAGTGAATATTCCCACATATATGCCGCCAATGACGATGACAAAAAGCAGGATCATCGGCCAGACGCCGCGCAAAGCGGCAAGTTTCTCGCCGATCGGCAGACGCTCGCCGGCCGGGCCTGCTTTGGGGTTGCGCCAGACGACCCAGCGGATTGCCAGCAGATACAATGCGACACCCAGCAGACCTGGGATCATACCGGCCATGAAGAGTGCGCGGATGTCCGTTTGTGTCATGATCCCGTAAAGCACCAGAATCACGGAAGGCGGTATCAATATGCCCAGCGTCCCGCCAGCGGCGATGGAGCCGGCGGCCAGCGTATCGGCATAGCCGTAGCGTTTCATCGGCGGCGCAGCGACCCGCGCCATCGTCGCAGCCGTTGCCAGACTGGACCCACAGACCGCACTGAACCCGCCGCAAGCCACAATCGTTGCCATCGCCAGACCGCCCTTGCGGTGGCCGACAAAAGCATAGGAGGCGGTATAGAGATCATCCGAGATCCCGGCGCGACTGACGAAATTCCCCATCAGAATGAAAAGCGGCACGACCGACAGTTCATAGGATTCCACCGTGGTGCGCGCGACCAGGCCGACCAGCGCCAGCGACGGCATCCAGTCGCGCAGCAGAGCGAAACCGACGAAGCCCACCACACCCATCGCAATGGCGATGGGCACGCGAACGAAGACCATCAACATGACGAAGAAGAAACCGGCAAGGGCAGTAATCATGGCAAGGTCCTACGGGTTGGCAGGCGCAAGATATCAAAGACCTTGCCCAGGTGGATAACGGCCGTGACAGCGCACAAGGCCGCGCCGAATCGAATGATGGGGTATAATGGCCAACCAAGATATTGTGTCACGTCGCCCCATTCGACAGCCTCCTGGGCCAGCAACCAGAGGCGCCAGGCCAGGACTGCGAAAGCAACGGCACAGAGCATATTCACCGCGAGGTCACGAAAGGGTACGAGGCGACCGGGAGTAACATTATCGAGCAAGTCAATCGTGATGTGACTTTCGCGTTGTGACACGTTCGGCAGACCGGCATAAACAATCGCCGCCATCAGAAACTGCGTCATCTCGAACGCGCCGGGCAACGGCGCGTTCAGGAAATAGCGGCCTACGACATCAACCACCGTTACCAGCATCATGAGCACCAGAAAGGCTCCGGCGGTCAGCCCCGAAAGGCTGATCAACCGGTCGCGCCATCGGTGAAGTCGAGGCGAAGACGTCATCGTCACTCAGCGCCCTGAGCTTTGATCTCGGCCCGCAGCTTGGCCAGCACGGCAGCTGGATCTTCCAGACCCGCATCCTTGGCCCGGGCAATCCAGGCCTCGTCAAGTCCGGCAGTCGCCCCTTGCATAGCCGTCAGCACATCGCCTTCCATCACAGTGACGCTGTCAGGTCCGAACGCCTCGATGGCGACCTTGTCCGCACCATCCCAGGCTGATCCGATCAGGCCCGAAAGATGCTCGCCCGATACCGACATCAGGGCTTCGCGTTCGCTATCCGTCAGACTTTCAAGCACCGAGGTGTTGATGATGATCGCCATGCTGGAGCCATAAAGGTTGCCCGGGTAGTGATAATGGTTGGTCACCAGATCACCCAGGTTGAACGATTTGATCGTCTCGATCGAGAACATCACCCCGTCCGCAACCCCCTGCGACAGCATTTCCTGCGCCTTGGTCACTGGAGCGGCGACGGTGACAAGTCCAAGCCCCTCGGCAATGGCTGCCTGAACGCCGCCACCGGTGCGGATTTTCAGACCCTTGAACTGCTCGCCCGACGTGATTGGTTCGGCCGTATGAATCATGCCCGGCCCATGGGTGAACAAGCCGATCGGTGTTACGCCGCGATGTTCACGCATCCCGATTTCTTCCGTGTAGACCTTCCAGTAGGCATGTGAGGCCTGTTCGGCATTACCACCGTTTCCGGGCAGTTCGATCATGTCGGTAAAAGTGAATCTTCCGGTGGTGTAGCCATGGGTCATCCAGGCCAGATCGGCGATGCCGGTGCGTACCCGATCCATCAGATCGCGTGGGTCAACCGGCGGATAGGTGATGTTGATCTTCAATTCGCCACCGCTGGCCTCTTCGACCTGCTTGGCCCAGATGTCGAGTCCGGCGGCGTTCACCGCATGTTTCGGCCCGGCGTAGGTTTCGAGCGTCAGAACCCGCTCGGCCCAGGCCGTGCTGGCGAGAAGTGAGGCAGCGAGCGCCACGGCGGAAAATCCTGCAAAGGTCCGTATCATGTTCGTCTCCTTGTTGTGATCGCTTTTGGATCAGGTTTCAGCAGCATTTACTGTCCGGCTATCGTCAAGCGCCTGCGAAAGGACGCGTTTCAAAAGCCCGGCGCCGGCGGCGAGCTTCCATTCGTTGTCGCGCAGCGGGTGGGCGCGGGTTGTCCACGCATCGGCCGCTGCCGCGATATCTGTTTCCAATGGCACCTGGGCCAGAAGACGCTCTTCGGACGGCGCAGCCCGCCAGGGTGTTGGCGCAACGCCTCCCAGAACAATACGTGCCGTCTGCACCCGACCGTCCGCGTCGAGGCGCAAGCGCACCGCAGCCGAGACGATGGCGAAACCATCCGAGCTGAGCGAGAGTTTTCCAAAGGCCGCGCGATCACATCTGGCGGCGGCTGATATCCGCAAGGCAGTCACGATTTCACCCGGTCGCAGCGCATTTTCTCCAGGTCCGGTGTGAAAAGCAGTGGCGGAAAGAACGTGCTGCCCTTTGGGTCCGCGGATCACAAACTCTGCATCCAGAGCGGTCAGCATGGTGGCCAGATCAGAGGGCGTCACCGATTGGCAGCGCCCGGCGTCCACGACCGAATGAAAATACCGGTGATCGCCGGTTACCGCATAGCAGGGCCGCCCGACCCCGCCACGCTTGAAGCAATTCATCCCGCTGCGCAGGAACCAGCAACGGTTCTGTTGGCAAAGGTTTCCGGCCAGCGTTGCCATGTTGCGGATTTGCGGCGTAGCAATGGCATCCAATGTCGCTGCAAGCGCCCGGTCGCCCGGCAGTGTCGCGCGCGAAAGATAGGCCTGGGCATCGGCCAGTGTCACGGCGGCACCAAAGGCCAATACGCCGTCGCGGTCTTCGATCCCGCGAAGGTCGTTGCAGCCTGCAAGCTGCACCAGGTGCTCGGGCGCAGCCAAGCCCTGCGAGCGGGCTGGCAAGAGATCTGTTCCACCGCCCAGCGGGGCAGCCCCCGGTCGGGCGAGCAGCGCAAGCGCCGATTCTATCTTTTCAGGACGTTCGACCGACGCAATGGACGGCACTTTGCTGGTCGACCGTGATGGTCCGTAGCGGTCGAGGGCTGCGAAGAGCCCGCGTGGATAGGCCTGGCGAACGGCCGCAGACCACCAGTGCTCCGGGCGGCGCCAGATGGGCGCCGGGTGTGTGCGGGGTCGGTCGGCAAGGCCCGCGAGGACCTTGTCGGGTGTCATGGGCAGGTCACGCAACCGTACGCCGGTGGCGTTGGCCACGGCATTGGCGACTGCGGCGGCGACGGGCATCAGCGCCACTTCAGAGATCGATTTGGCACCCATTGGACCGGCCGGATCCGCTGCGCCCACGAAGACCACTTCGACCGGTGGCACGCCATCAGCGCGCGGAATCGCATAGTCAGCGAAACCGGTGACATGCGGTCGCCCGTCCTGCCACAGCAATTGTTCGCCGAGCGCCATGCCCAGCCCCATAGCCACGCCACCCACAACCTGCCCTTCAGCCCCGACCGGATTGATCACCGTACCGGCGTCATGCACTGCAACCACCCTCAACACGCGCACCGCACCGGTGGCACGATCCACTTCGACCTCGACGCCGTGCGCCGCAAAGGCATAGGCCGGGGAAAGGTGGCCATGGCCGCTGTCGGTGTGGGTCATCGGCACGGGAGGAATGCTCACTGCTGTTTCCCGCTCGATCCGCAGGGTCCCACCGCTGGCAAGCGGATGGGCGGCAGCAACCTCGCCCAATGTAAATTCCTTTGCACCCGCGCGGGCGCTCCCACCGGACAGCACCACGTCCTGCGCGGAGCATCCGGCCATTTCCGCCGCCTGGCTGCGCAATTCTTCTGCAATTTCACGCGATGCTGCCAGGATTGCACCACCCGTCACCATGGTTCCGCGGCTCGATCCGGCGCCTGGATCGAAGGGGGTGGTTGCAGTGTCCATCGCCCGCAATTCTATGTCGCCGGGGTCGATTCCCAACACATTTGCGCAAAGCTGCACGATTACGGCATATTCGCCGGTGCCCGGATCGGCACAGCCCGAAGCCAGAATGACACCACCGTTCTGGCCAATCTCGATCACGGCTCCGGCCTTGCCGGTGGCTGGCGTGACGATGGCGCCGGAAACATGCATGGCGAGCGCAACTCCGACGCCACGCACAACATCAGGATTGGCACCGGGTGCGCGGGCGCTGTCCCAGTCCAGTCTCCGGCGAACCTCGTCCAGGCAATCGGCGGCCGCCGTTGTGGCGATCTTCCAGCCGGTGATGGTCTCGCTGCCGGAAGGCAGCAGATTGCGCTTGCGCAATTCGATCGGGTCGACACCCAGTTGCGCTGCGATTTCGTCCATCTGGCTTTCGATGGCGAAAATCGCCTGTGGTCCGCCGGCCCCCCGGAAGGCGCCTCCGGGCCGCAGATTGGTGTAAACCGACCGCCCTTCTATCTGCGCCCCGGCAAGGCGATAGTGCGACCCCAGCAGGATCGAACAGTAATTCATCTGGTTGGAGCCGCCCTGAATGAAGGCCCCGTTGTCGACGGTCACCCTCCCCTCGCGGAACAGAATGCGTCCCTCATCCGTGTAATGACTGGTCACATCGACCCAGGTTTCGTGCTGACGCTTGGCATAGGCGAAGTCTTCGGCACGGCTCAGCCGAATGGCAACCGGACGGTCGGTTTTCATCGACAGGTGTGCTGCCAGCACCTCTATATCGCCCGCCTTGACCCGCGAGCCGAAATCGCCGCCCACGCCAGAACGGCGCAAACGCACCTGTGCAGGCGCAAGACCAAGCATCTGCGCGATCTCGGCAGCGATGTTGCGCGGTGATTGGGTAGGCGTCCACAAATTGAGTGTGCCATTTGCAGCATCCCACTGAGCCAGCGCCGAATGGGGTTCCATACAGGCGTGATGTTGAGGGCCGCAGCCATAGGCTGCGCTCATATGTCGTGTTGCAGCGCCACGGCTTGCCGGATCGCCAAAGCTGCGGGAGGCCTGCGTGGCCACATTGTCCAAGGCGCGATCGGGGTGAACGGCGGGTGCACCGACCGCCAATGCCTGCGCGACGGAGGTCACATGCGGGAGACGTTCCCATGTGACACGAATCAGCGCCAGCGCGGCCAATGCCTGTTCTTCGGTTTCGGCAGCCAGCACCGCCACTTCCTGTCCGGCCCAGACAACGCGTTCGCGCGCCATAGACGGTCGATCTGCCTGGCCGTAGTCGAGATAGTTTCGGTCCGGCAGATCCGTCCCCACCAGGACGGCGAGGACACCGGGCGCGCCACGCGCCGCCTCAACGTCAAGCTGAACGATCCGCGCCGCAGGATAGGGGCAGCGCAGGACCTTCCCGACAAGCAGATCCTTGAGTTTGATGTCGCGCGCATAGTCCATTTGACCGGTTGTGCGCGATTCCCATTCGGGATGCCGGATACGGGCGAAGGTCATGGCTGACCCACCCGACGTACTGCTGCCAGAATTGCCCGGTAGCCAGTGCACCGGCAAAGGTTCCCCGCCATCGCATGTGCCAGGGCGTCATCGTCTTTTGGCAGGCCTCCACGCAGCAACTCGGTTGCCCGTACCACCATACCTGCCGTGCAATAGCCACATTGAAATCCACCAAGGTCGGCCATGGCCTCGCGTAACTGCAGCGATTCCGAAGCCAGCCCCTCGACGGTTTCCACGGGTTCGTTGACGACCGCCGCCAGCGTCACGCAGGACAACACGGAACGACCGCCGACAAGCACCGTGCAGGCGCCACATTCACCCCGCCCGCAGGCCTCTTTGGCGCCGGTGAGCCCAAGATCATCGCGCAAAACGTCCAACAGCACGGCATCAGGCGCAGCATCGATCTGCCGCGTCTCACCATTGACTGTCAAAACAAGCGCACCCATCTCAGGACGAAAGCTTGTCGTGAACAAGGTCACCACCGACATAGGTCTGCAACACCTGTATGTCTTTTACCTCGTCATCGGGGCAGGTCAGGATATCGCGGTCCAGAACCACAAGATCTGCGTATTTACCCGGCTCGATAGAACCCAGAATATCCTCCTGAAAACGCGACCAGGCATTGTTGATGGTGAACATGCGCAGCATTTCCTCGCGGGTGGCGTGTTGGCCAGGCAGAAGAACGCCGGCCAGCGTCTGGCCCGTGGTCGCCGAATATTGACACAGGAAGGGTTGCTCAAGGTCGTAGACGACGGCAGGATTATCGGTTCCTCCGGTGACCACGACGCCCGAATCTATCCAGTCGCGCAGGGGCATGCCCCAGTCACGCACGGTGCGCTTCCAGGGATCGGTTTCCGACAGCTTGGCGATACGGACCTGCTCCATGATCTCGTTCATGCGAAGCGAGCGCGCTGAGGCGTACCACGCCAGCAACGGATTGGCCCCGAACACAATACCGAGTTTTTTGGCGCGCTCGATGTGGTCTGGCTTGAACAGGCCGAAACCGTGCTCAAAGCTGAACCGCCGTCCATCGATCGGCAAATCTTCATTGGCCTCTTCCAATGCCGACAGCACCACCTCGGCCGGCTCTTCGCCGCCACCGGTATTGACATGGATCGCCATGTTCCAACCGCGTTTGTTGAGTTCAAGAATGATCTTGCGCAGCTTTTCCTTTGAAAAGGCCCACCATCCGTCATTCACAATCACCAGCTTGATCCCGGCAATGCGCAGCATCGGACTGCCGACATGCTGCTTCGGACCGAAATAGGTCTCAATGGCGTTGCCGATCTCGTCCTCGTCCATGTAGCGCATGGGCAACCCAAGGATGATGTCCATACGGGTCTTGAGAATGCCGCGGCGATCAGCCTCGATGAAAGCTTCCAGCTCATCAACCGAGCTGCCCATCTCGCGCGCGCCAACAATGCCGCAAGCGTGATAAATCGCCTGTTGGGCAGCAATGGCCTCGATCTGTGCTTCGCGGTCGAAATACAGGAAATCCCACTGTTTTTTCGGCAGACCTTCGTGGCGCCACCATGCCATGCGGGCCATGTCGCCGCCGCCGGCTATGAGATGGCCCGTCGGCTCTCCTTCCTTGTCCTTGTCGATCCAGCCTTCCGGTTCTTCCGGTTGCCGCGTCTGGGAATTGATGCCGGCAAGCTCCAGTGCGAGACTGTTGCAGATCACATTCTTGCCCGACTGAAAAATATAGACCGGATGGTCCGGTGCAACCTTGTCCAGATCCTTGCGGTTGGGGAATCGTCCTTCCTTCAGCGCACCACGATACATGCACGACGTGCCGATCCACTTGCCCTTTGGCGTCACCGCCACACGCTCGGCGATGGCCGCAAGGATATCATCGATGGAAGGCAGCGTTGCGATGTTGACCTTTGGTCCGCCCAGGGCATCAAGACCTGCCAGAAGCATGTGGACATGATTGTCGAACTGGCCCGGAACGATGCAACGGCCTTCCAGATCGGTGATCTGCGTGCGCGAGCCTGCAAGGGCCATGACCTCGTCGGCCTTGCCTACGGCCACGAATTTTCCGTCAAATATCGCCACGGCTTCGGCGATGGAGAAGCCGTCATCGACGGTAACGATCCGGCCGTTGGTCAGGATCTTGTCGGGGCAGAATTCAAGAGGCATTCCATTTCCTTTCAGGTCAGGCGCGACAGGCGTCAAGGCCGGCTTGAAGCTCAGCCCGATTGAGGTTTCGACCGATCACCACGAGGCGATCAACGGCATCCGCGGAGACCGCCGGACATAGCCAATAACGTGTTCCCACCGCACTGACCGTCAGTCGGCTCCGGTCGGGTGCTGAGCGGATAAAACCCTTGGTGCGAAAGACGTCACCGGGCAGCGCACCCAGCCACTTCTTGAGCAGCTCAGGGTCAAGCGGGTTGTCGGCATCAAGCACCGTGCTCTCGAAACCATCGTGGCCGTGGGCGGTTTGCGCAGGTATCGGCTTGGCGCCCGTGCGTGTTCCGATCAGAACGGAAAGGGGCACATCGCCTGCGACGCAGGCCAGGACGCGGGCCGAAGGATTGAGCGTGCGGATGCCGCGCTCGATCAGACCGGGTATGTCCGGCCCAACCAGATCCGTCTTGTTGACAAGCAATATGTCTGCTGCAGTGATCTGCTGGAAAGCCGCCTCGGCACTATCAAGATTGCGGTCGAAATTCTCGGCATCGACCACTGTTATTACACCGTCGACCTGCACCGCCTCGACCAGGCTGGAATGGGCCAACTCCGAAAGGACAGGAAAGGGATCGGCCAGTCCACTGGTCTCAACCAGGATGGCGTCCGGGGCGGGATCGGCCTGAAGAACCTGATGGATAGCCACCAGCAATTGCCCGCGTGTCGCACAGCACAAACAGCCGTTCGCCAACTCCACAACCCCACCCTGCGCGCCCTCTACGAGAGCGCCGTCGATTCCTATCTCACCAAATTCATTGACAATCACAGCCATCCTGCTGCCGTGGCTTTCTGACAAAACCCGGTTGAGCAACGTCGTCTTGCCGGCACCCAGAAAACCGGTCAGCAGGCTGAGGGGAATCATTCGGTACCTCCTGTCTTGCTGGGGTCTTCCTTTGCTTCACCAGCCAGGGAATCCAAATCCGGCCACCATTTGGTCAGCTTTTCCAGACAGGCATCGAAAATGACCCTTTCGTCAGGGTCGAGCACGGACAGCAGATCTTCGTTCATCGTGTCGCCAATGCGATTTGCACGCTCCACCACGACCAGCCCTGCGTCGGTCAGGGAAAGACGCGTCTGGCGCGCATCCACATCACATATGCGCCGTGTCAGCATCCCTGCTTTTGCCAATTCGCCAACAAGCCGCGACACCAGCGTGCGCTCATAAAGCGTCGCCTCAACCACTTCGGAAACCGTCGTATCAGGAGTTTCTTCCACGATGCGCATGACCCGCAACTGGCGGATGTCGAAGCCGCATTCGCGCCGGTAGACCGTATCGGCGGCACTGCGTGCGGCGCGCGAAACAAGCTCAAGCCGATAGGATACATAGGTGTAAAGATGCGGTCGATGTACCATTCTTGTGCGTTCCTTCCCTGCCAAAATTCGCTGCAGTGCGCCTGTCGTGACGCGCCGGAATTTATGTGGGACTTTACATTTATGCATTTTGCACATAATAAAATTTGCACATAAATTTCCCCGGAGTCAAGCGGCATGATTGGCCAACGTTCAGATCGGAGAGAGAATGTCTAATCCCAAGCGGTCCAACCGGGCCAAAGACCTCAAGGTACGTGTCTGCCAGGCCATCGATACCCGCGCTGCTGCATTGATCGAATGTGCACTTGACCTTCACGCGCATCCCGAAATCGCCTTCGAAGAGGTACGCTCTGCCGCAGCGCTGGCTGACCGCCTGCGCCAAGCGGGGCTGGAGGTAACGCTTCCGGCCTACGGACTCGATACGGCTTTTGCGGCCGAGTTCGGCACGACCGGCCCTGTTCTGGGCATCGTGGCGGAATACGACGCGCTGCCGGGGCTGGGCCATGCCTGTGGGCACAATGTTATTGGTACATCCGCACTTGGCGCGGCGTTGGGGCTGGCTGATCTTGGCGATGATCTGCCCGGCCGTATTCGTCTGCTCGGTACCCCGGCTGAAGAAGGCGGTGGTGGCAAGGTGTTCATGGCCCGCGAGGGTGCGTTCGACGGGCTGGATTGCGCCATGATGGTACATCCTGCTGATCGCAACCTGTCGCGCTTTCCGCTTATCGCCGCTGCGTGGATGACGGCCACATTCCATGGCCGTTCCGCGCATGCCGCCGCCACGCCCGAGGCAGGAATCAATGCGCTGGACGGGCTTGTTACCGCCTATAATGCCATCGCAGCCCTGCGCCAGCAGGTGCCCGGCGATCACCGGGTCCATGCGATCATCCGCGAGGGCGGCACCGCAACCAATATCATACCTGACCGCGCCGTCGGCGCCTTCGGACTGCGCGCGCCCAGCCGCGAGGCGCTGGAAGCGCTCAAGATCCGTGTCAAGGATTGCCTTCAGGCTGGCGCCATGGCCGCCGGTGCGCAGGTCGAGATCGTTGACGATCCCGTGCAATATCACGAGCTGATTTCCAATACCCCTCTTGCCGATTGTTTCCGCACCAATGCCGAAGGGCTTGGACGCGAATTTGAAGCCGTTGAGGATCTGTCGGGAAGCAACGTGGCAAGTACCGATTTCGGGAATGTCAGCCATCTCATCCCGGCGATTCATCCGATGATGGCGACAGTGCCGCGCGGTACAGCCTTTCACACACCGCAATTCGCCCAGCATTGCGCAGATGATGCGGCGATGACGGCAATGCTCGATGCAGCCAAGGCGATGGCGATGACCGCAATCGACATCATGTGTGACGCGGACCTGCAAAATGATATGAAAACCGCGTTTCGCAGAGCAACCACTCAGACCTGATCGGGGGCTGTGCGACTGCGAGGCCATCCGTCAGCCCCCGTTCCGTTCAACGTCGTCGCGCAACTGCATCCGCAGCAGTTTGCCGGTTGCATTGCGCGGCAGCGCGGCGCGCAGGACAAGTCTGCGCGGGTGCTTGTAGCCTGCAAGCCGGCCATTGCAGGCAGCCTTGATGGTCTCCAGTGCAGGCGGCGGTCCGTCGGCCACGATCACGGCGACCACGACCTCTCCCCATCGCGGATCGGGTAGCCCGATCACGGCGAGATCCGCAACGCCCGGCAGATCAGCAAGACAGCGCTCAACCTCGGCAGGGTAGACGTTCTCGCCGCCGGTTATGATCTTGTTGCGCGCCCGATCCACCAGCGTGACAAAACCTTCGTCGTCCATCAGACCGATATCGCCGGTACAAAACCAGCCGTCAGGCATGAAAGACTGTGCCGTCGCCTCAGGGTCATTCCAGTAGCCGCTGGCGATGTGACGTGCGCGCAACTGGATTTCGCCGGGTGCGCCGGTTGCGGGTTCGTTGCCGGTTTCGTCGCGCAATCTCAATTCGGTATGGAAAAAACCGCGCCCGACGCTACCGGCCTTTCGCAAAGCATTTGCGGCATCCACCACGACGCCGGGACCACAGGTTTCAGTTGCCCCCATGGTCTGAAGCAGGGGAATTCCCAGATCAGCGAATCGACGGATCAAGGCGACGGGAACAGGAGCGCCGCCACCCATGACCCAACGGACAGATTGCAGACGCCCAGGAGCGAAACCCGGCGCATCCAGCAAATCTGCCAGCATCAGCGGCACCGCAAAGAAATGCGCCACCTGCTCACGCTCGATGAGCGTCAGCACTGCTTCCGATTCCCAGCGCGGGGGAATGGCCAGCACCATGCCCAGGTGCACGCAATGCAAAAGAAAAGACAGGCCCCCGACGTGAAACAAGGGCACTGGCAAAAGGTGGACATCACCCGGGCGCATGTCCAGCGTTGGTACCATCGTCAATGATGCCCAGAGCATTTGGTCATGGGTAATCACGACGCCCTTGGGTCTGCCCGTGGTGCCTGATGTGAATACCAGCAGGACCGGGTCCGTTGGCTGACAAATATGATGTGGAGCCACAGGCGCTGAGTGAGCCAGACGATTGAAGGCGTCGAACTCCTGCCTTTGAACATCGGGACAGGCCACAAGCACGGCGTCGGCTATGGTGGCGAACTGGTCATGATGCAACAACAGCTGCAGCCCGGAAAGCGTGACAATATCTGCCAATTCGCCGGCGCCCAACCGGGTATTGAGCGGGCAGGCAATGGCCCCCAGCCGCGCCAGGGCGAAAAACGCCTGCGCAAAGCCCAGACCGGCGGGCAGCAACAGCCCCACCCGATCTCCCGGCTCGACCCCCAAGCCAGCAAATGCGGCAGCCATTCGTGCCGCCCCTGCTTCGAGCCCGGCAAAATCGCAATTTCCGTCGTCGGCAATCACCGCACGATCGGTTCCGCTCATGGCTGCGCGCCTGGCAAGAACCGCGCTGACGCTCATTGCCTGGGGCGCCATTTACGAACGCCTCTTGAAGGGACCATCGCGGGCATCAAGAAATGCCCGCATTCCGCCGTCGCGCATCGCGGTGTCAAGCGCCCGCTTCCACGGCAAATCAGCGCCGATCATGATCGTGTCGGCAAGGGTATGGCGTTCTGTCGCGGAACGCAGACCCATCGCGTCATAAGCCGCCTTGAGGCTGCGTTTTTTCAGCTCAAGCGCTTCTCGCGGAACCAGCGCCAAACGTTCAGCAATGGCCTGGGCCTCGGCAAGCAGGTCGGCCTGCGGGACAACCCTGTTTACCAATCCGAGGCGCAACATTTCGTCCGCGTCGATTGCATCGCCGGTCAGATAGAATTCATGCACAGCCCGGGCATGTGTCAGGAACGGCAAAATCAGAAAAGGCGAAAGTGCGCCGTGGCGGATCTCGGGTTCGGCCAAACGCGCGGTGTCTGATGCGATGACCAGATCGCACGACATTGCCAGTGCGGCACCGGTGGCCACGGCATGGCCATTGACGGCGGCAATCACCGGCTGGCGCTGGCGCCAGACCGCATCGAACAACTCGCTATTGCGGCGTACCATATTTTCCAGATCGGTCAGGTTCGACTCACCGATGTCTTCCATGTCCCAGCCGGTACAGAAGGCTCGCTCACCGGCACCGGTGATGACGATGGCGCGAATATCGCTTCGGTCCGAGAAATCACGCAAGGCGGTGACAATTTCGCGGTCCGACACGGTCATGCGCAGCGCATTGAGCCGATCCTCGCGCCGGATCGTGATCCAGCCTGTCGTGCCTTTTTCGGAAACCTCAATGTCGGTCATCTTCATCACATTTTCTCCTTCGGGCAATCTAGCAGAGACAGAGGGCAACTTTCAAATTGTTTATATATTTTTCGGTATTTGAAAATTTGGGCGTTTCACAAATGCATCGCAGTAGCGGCAATTATCAAGCCTTGCGGTAGGGTTGCGCCAATGCCGCCGGCAGGCTTGCCGACTTTGCTGATCCGGCGAGCGCCACAAGCGCCAGCACGTAGGGCAGGATGATGAAGAACTGGTAGGGGATCTGCGGAAAAAACGGCTGCAGGCGGATCTGACCGGCATCCGCGATCCCGAAGATCAACGCCACCGCCAATACACCCAGCGGATTCCACCGCGCGAAAACCACACAAGCTATGGCAATAAAGCCGCGTCCGGCGACCATGTCCTCGACAAATCCGGCCAGTTGAGCGGTGGACAGATAGGCGCCGCCGATACCGGCCATGGCACCACCAAATGCCGCGCAACGCATCCGAACCTTGTCCACGTCGATGCCGACACTGTCGGCGGCCTTGGGATTCTCGCCCACTGCGCGAATGGTAAGCCCCAGCCCGGTACGCGTAAGGATCCACCACAAACCCACCGCCATGAAAATTCCGACATAGGCCAGCAGATGATGCGAAAACAGCAAAGGCCCCAACACAGGCAGGTCTGACAGCGGCCCCAGATCGAGCCGTTCGAAACCGGGCACACGTATGGTCTGATGGCCGGCAAAGACCAGGCGATATCCAAAGCCCGACAGTCCCAGACCCAAAAGAATCAAAGCAAGTCCCGAAACGATCTGATCCACCTTGAGCCGCACCGCGAAAAACCCGTGCAGCAGGCCCATTGCCGCGCCGCCCAGAGTCGCGGCCAGAAGCCCGCCCCAAGGGCTGCCCGTGGCGACGGAAAAGGCGACGGCCAGGAAGGCCCCAACCAGCATGATGCCCTCCAAACCAACGTTCAGGACACCTGACTTCTGTCCCATCGTCTCGCCCAGAGCCGCGAAAAGCAGTGGCATGGCAAAACGCACCCCACTGGCCAGCAATCCGGTCAATAGCATCAGGTCCATGATCGGCTCTTTCGGCTCATCGGTCTTTCGCCTTCGGCATTATCTGGAGCACGAGAAAGGCCAGCACGATTGTGCCTTCAATCACATGGACCAGGGGAAAAGGAACCGCCGTCAAGCGCGCAATGGCATCAGACCCGACATAAAGTCCGGCGAAGCCAAAGGCGGCCACCGGCACCCATAGTGGAGAAAGGCGCGCCAAAAGGGCTACGGCAATGGCGGTAATGCCAATGCCTCCGGCGAAGCCCTCCTGCAAACGACCATGGAGGCCGGAAACCTCAACGATACCGGCGAGCCCCGCCAATGCACCACTCAGGCAGAGGACCGAAAAGGCGATCACTGCAGGCTGAATACCGCCATATCGTGCAGCGTCGGCATTCTTCCCCGTGACGGTCAGCGCGTAGCCGTAGCGACTGCGCGCCACGAGAAACCAGACCGCCACACATGCCAGCGCCGCCACGATCAGCCCGGCCGACAAGCGCGTGCCATCGAAAAGAATCGGCAACCGAAGCGATGCTGCCAACTTTTCCGAGCGCGGGAATATCCCCATCGGCTCCTGAAGCGGACCGCGGATCAGCCAACTGACCATCTGGATCGCAATGTAATTGAGCATGATGGTAGCAATGATTTCGTTGGCGCCAAACCGCGCCTTGAGAATTCCGGCGATACCGCCCCAGATTGCGCCACCCAAAGTGCCGGCCAGCAAAAGCAGGGGCAGCGCCAGGGCGGAAGGCAACGGGCCGAGAATCGGCGCACAGGCCATTGCCAGCGCCGCGCCGATCAGCAGTTGCCCGTCGACACCGATATTGAAGACCCCCGCCCGAAAGGAAAGCGCCACACCCAAACCGGTGAGTGTCAGCGGAATGCTGCGCACAAGTGCATCGGCCAGACCGGCGCGTGTCAGAAAGCCATCGCCGATCAGGATCGCCAGAACGCGCAGCGGTGACTCTCCGGCCAGCGCAATCAGGCCAAGCAGCAGCAAGGCGCAGGCAGCGAGCGCCATGAGGGCCACACGGCTATCGCGATCCAGAACAAGCATGTACAGCTTCGACCTCATGCGTGTCCCGCCATCCAGGCACCGATCTGCGCCATATCAGTGTCTGCCATGGCGACAGGGCCGAAAGCGGTTCCAGCGGCCAGCACCACCACGCGGTCTGCCAGGGCCCGGATCTCATCGAGATCGGCCGATACCAGCAGAATGGCAGCACCCGCATCGCGTTGCCTGCGCAAGATGTCCTGCACTGCGCCAATCGTGCGAATATCGAGCCCACGCGAGGGATGCGCAGCGAGAATGACCCTTGGCCCTGCCAGCAACTCGCGCGCCAACACCAGTTTTTGTTGATTGCCCCCCGAAAGACGACCAATGGGTTGATCCGGTCCGGTCGTTCGAATGTCATATTCGTCAATGGCGCGGCGCGTGTCATCACGCGCCCGAGCACGATCCAGGACAAGGCGTCCATAGCGCGGAGAAAAGAAATGGCTGAGCATCATGTTGGCGCTAAGCGACAGATCCGAGATGATACCGTAGCGGCGTCGGTCGTCGGGCACATGGGCGACGCCTGCATTGCGCAGCAGGCGCGGTGTCCAGTGTCCATCGCTACGACAGCCGCAGATCTCAGCCGCACCACCATCAGGCAGATTTAACCCCGCGAGGCATTGCACCAGTTCCGACTGGCCGTTGCCATCGATCCCTGCCAGCGCCATGATCTCGCCAGCGCGTATGTCAAAGCCCAACCCCTGCACCGCCTGCGATCCGTTGGCCCGGAGCAATTTGAGATTGCGCACCGAGACACGAATCGGTGCGTCAGACAAGGGCGTCGGCGGTCGATCCGGCAGAACATTCGCCTGCCCCGGCAGACCCGGTAGCTGCGCTATGTCGGTGTTACCTGAAATCATCGCAGAGATCAGTCCTTGTTTTGTTGCACTGGCCACTGGAAGGTCACAGACCAGATTGCCCGCATGCATGACCGCCGCCCGGTCGCAAACCGCAAAAACATCAGCAAGGCGGTGCGTCACCATGAGGATCGCTACACCATCAGCGCGCAACGCGCGGACCACATCAAACAGGCGCGCGGCATCTTCGGGGCTTAAAACGGCGGTAGGCTCGTCCAGCACCAGCAGACTGACCTTGCGCGAAAGCGCCTTGAGGATCTCGACCCTTTGCTGCCCTGCCACATCCAGGGAGCCGACCAGCGCTGCCGGGTCCATCTGCATTCCGATCCGTTCCGCCACGCGGCGCACGTCGGCATGCAACACCTTTCGGTCAAGCACCCCTGGTCCCGCACGGCCCAAAGCCAAAGTCTCAGCAACGGTGAAATTTCCAACCAGGGCATAATGCTGATGTACCACGCCGATACCCCGGTCGAGCGCATCGCGCGGCGTATCAAGATGTACTTCTTTTCCCTGCAGGTGGATTTGCCCCGCATCGGGACGGGTCATGCCAGTGATCATGTTGACCACAGTGCTCTTGCCTGCGCCGTTCTCGCCCAGCAGCGCGACAACCTCGCCGGGTTCGAGTTTCAGACTCAACCCGGCGACGGCGGTCACCTCTCCGTAGCGCTTGGACAGGTGCGTCAGTTCAAGCACCGGCACGGTCATGCGGACCAGGCCTGCGCTCTGCGGCCTGCACGACAGATCAGCTTCATTCCGGCTGGCCCGTAACCTTGCCGCTTTCGATATCGGCCAGCATCTGATCGATATCGGCCTTCTGTGCATCACTCAGCATCGTTTCGAAACGCCCGCGAAACGGGGCCAGTCCGATCCCGTCTTCGCTCAGGCCGAGGACATAGACCTTGGGCTCGATGCTGCCGTCGATCACCTTGCCGACAGCCTGGTCGATATTCACACCCATGTTTATCAATGCCGTTGTCACGATTGTATCTGGCGCTGCCTCGTAACTGTCAAAAGCTGTGCCGATTGCCATCACGCCGGCTTTTTCGGCGGCCTGAATGGTGCCCACCACATTCTCGTTACCCGTGGAAGTGACAACATCGGCCCCCTGTTCGATCAGCGATGTCGTGATCTCGGCGCCCCGGGCGATATCGGAAAATGATCCTACATAGGCCGACAGGACCTTCACGTCGTCACGGACTGACGCTGCACCTTTGGCAAAACCGGCATTGTAGTCCTCGATGACCGGAACCGGGATACCACCGATATGGCCAATCGTGCCGGTCTGCGTCACCATAGCGGCGACGGTGCCTGCGATATAACCCGCATCACCCCAGCGATTGTCGAATGAGGCGACATTGGGTTCCGCAGCAACCTGCGCAGCGTTCACGATGAACCAGGTGTCTGGATAGTCGGCATGTATTTCCATTACCGGTTCGGCAAATTGAAACCCGTGGCCAATGACAACGTCATAACCTTCACGGGCATAGCTCAGCAGCACCTCGGGGATCTCGGCGAAATCCGTGTTCTCACGCACCGAGACCTCAATATCGTATTTCTCCTTGGCGCTCTGGATGCCGGTGTTGGCGGCAGAGTTGAAGGTGCCGTCGGTTACGGATCCCGGCAGGACGAGTGCAATGCGCAAGGTATCGGCAAAGGCCGGAACCGCGACAAGCGGCATCACGATCGTGAGTGCGACAATAAGGACAGATCTAAACATTGTAGACTCCTGGTTGAGTTGTGGCGCTGTTTGTTACGCCGTGGTGTTGCTTCTGGTCGTCAGTCTTTCTGTGTCAGGCGCTCCGCGATCTCGTCGACGCTCAATACATCGCCAAATTGCTGGATGATGGTTTCCAGCGTTGCGCGGTGTTCGTCATCTGACAAGGCGGCCGTGGCGTCCGAGACCATCACAACGTCGAAATCCATCATCATTGCGTCGCGGGCCGTGGATTCGCAGCAGATGTTGGTCTTGGTGCCTGCAATCAGCAGGGTGCTGATATTGAGGCTGCGCAACACCCGTTCCAGCGTTGAGGAACCGGGGATAAGCGCGGAATATCGGTTCTTGAGCAGGCGGATATCGTCGTTGCGGACGTCCAGACCCGCCCATATCTGCTGACCGGCACCGCCGGGCGACAGGCTTTCAATGGTGCGGGCACGCAGATCGTCGGCAACGAAATTATCGAAGAACTGACGCCAGTCACTGCCCCCGTCACCGGTGCTCTGATTGGCGTGGTTGACCCATATGACGCGGCCGCCCGCATCGCGGACAAAGGCGTTGAGCCGGTTGATGGGCTCGACAATCGCCCGCGACAGCGGCACCTCGGCCGGACTGCCCTCGTCGCAGAACGTGCCTTGCATGTCGATCACGATCACTGCCGTACGCGCCGGATCGAACTGGTCGTAAAGGTGTAACTTGCCGCGCCGTGCGATAACTCGTTCGATGATTTCTTCGCGGATACCTGCTTGATGCATCGGTGGATTCCTCCTGTCTGTTTAGAAGCTCAGCCCCTCGGAAAAGACCCACAATACGCGTGTCGTTCCGGGAGCTATATTTTCCCACAAATGCGGGTCGCTGCATTTAAATTGGATCGTGTCGCCGACACCGAGATCGAAGCGTTGACCGTCCACAATATATCGGATGGCGCCATCAAGAACGTGGCACAATTCCTCACCGGCATGGCGCATGGGTTCCTCGCCGGATGTAGCCCCCGCGGTAATTGTGCCCAGCCGCGCCTCCAGAATACCGGGAGCAAAATCACCATGCAGGTCCTCCAGGCTCAGTGACATTTCCGGCAGATCGAGCTTCGCTCGGGTGTTGCTGCGCACCACAGTGAACGCCACATCCCGGCCCACCCTGTCGTCGATGAGAAAGCCCAGGTTTTCGTTCAGTGCCTCGGCCATGTTGATTGCATGCACCAGACTGGGGTTCATCTGGCGGTTTTCGATCTTGCTGATCGTGCTGGGGGGAACGCCGCTGATGGCTGCCAGATCGTCAAGACTCAATCCGCGGGCCCGGCGCAATTCGCGCAGCCGGGCTCCCAACCCCTCAAATGCCGGCGTGCTCTGGAGGCGCCAGACGCTCATCCGCGTGCCGCCAGAATGTCATCCAGTGCCGGATCTCCGGCCATGGCTGTTTCGGTATCCAGCAAGGCGGCACAGCCCGGGCAATAGAAATGCCGCAATAGGACACCTTCGTGACCAGTATCATAGGCCTGTCCGCCAGCCTGCGCCAAAGGGATCTCGCGCCGGTGCGCATGGTCTTTCCACGGCTTCGTCGCTGGTCCCAGATCATGCCCGCAAGCCGCACAGACCGCCTGGCCCTCTTTGACAGCCACCGAGGCTGATATTCGATCCTGACCGCTCATTCACTCGCCTCCTGTTGCAAACGCGCGCTGCGGATGGACTTGCGCTTCGCCATGGTTTCCGTTTCATCCACCGCGCCATCGCGCAGCGCCACGCCATAGATATCACCGGCGCTTTGCAGTGTGACCAGCCCTGCCGCGACATCCCTGCGCACCGCTTCTGGATCACGCACGATCGGGTCGCCATGACCACCACCACCATTCCAGCGCACATAGAGCGCATCGCGCCCCATCAGCGGATAGACACCCCAGGACACACGTTCCTGCGTGCCGGAAATCGCGTCCAGTCCGCCCGCCGCTGTCACAGGTGTGTTCGCGCCATCCTCCGGGGCCTTGACCCAGACATAGGAATTGGGCGCACCGGGATAACCGCCGGCCAGTCCTTCACTCATCGGGTGGCGTGAGCCCTTGCCGGAAATCACATAATTGATGCCACCGTCCGGCGCCTTGTGGGGCACCAGCGCCAACTCACCGCCGGTGCCACCGCGATATTCGCCCGGACCGCCGCTATCGGGCGCACGGCGACGGAACAGATAGCGCACGGGAAAGGCTGCCTCGACGGTTTCAACATTGGCCATTCGACTGATTGGATTGGGAATCTCGCCGCCGATCTCGACACCGTCGGCAAAAGACCGCGCGCCGCCTGCACCAGCAAAGGTTTCCGTAAGGATGCCGATGGAATCGCCACCCTTCTGGTTACGCCCAAACTTGAAGATCGCGAAATGGTTGGCATGCCAGACAGCGGTTGACTGGTTGCGATATTTTTCGCTCGCACCCAACATCTTGCCAATGGTCGAACAAGCGGCGTTATTGACCGATTGTATGGCGCCAACCGTCGCGACCGAAACCGGAGCAGGTCGGGTGCAGTTGACGATACTGCCCTCCGGTGCAATCATCTCGACAGGACGCAAGACCCCTTCGTTCCAAGTGATATCATAACACAGAAGGGGAAAGAGCGGCGCAAAAAGACCGCCCAGAGACGCCCATTTGGTGCAGTTGATGCTGTAAGGGCTTTGCGGATCGGAACCCGAGAAATCAAAGATCAGTCGGTCGTCCTTTTTGGTCATCGTCAGGTTGACGCGTGCGGTATCGCCGTTGACGTCCAGATACTGCCGCGACTGCCATTGCCCGTCCGGCAACTCACGCAACCGAGCGCGGAACAGATCTTCAGACTGGTTGACGAGTTCAGCACAGGCGCCGTCGACCTCCTTGGCCCCGTATTTTGTCATCAGGGACTGCATACGGTCGCGCGCGACGTTGTTGCAGGCAATCATCGAGCGCAGATCAAGCGTCACCATCTCGGGTGAGCGCACCATATTCAGGATCGTATCCAGCACATCCTGGCGCATCTCACCTCCAGCCACCAGCCGGATCCCCGGCGAGCTGAAGCCTTCGGTATAGATATCGGGAGCCTGCGGCGCGAAGCCACCCGGATTGACCGCACCGATGTCATAGACATGGACAAAACATGCGCTCCAGGCCACCAAACGACCTTCATGATGGATCGGCGAGACAAGATAGATATCCGAAGTGTGCAAAGCCGCCGTATAGGGATCATTCAGCAGAAAGATGTCACCTTCGTGGATATCGCCTTCAAAGCGGCGAATGATCGATTTGCAGGCCTCGGCAGCGCTGGTCAAGTGGTGCAGAAACCCTACGCCGCCCATCAGCAGCGTGCCATCCGCACGGTAAAGCGACACCATCAGGTCGTGCCCCTCATTGGTGATGGCGCTGCCCGAGACGTGTTTTAGCGTAATCACGGCTTCGTCCACGATGCGGAAAAGTCTGTGACGAATGATCGAGAATGTCATCGGGTCCATGGTGGATTCCTTTTCAATCTGCATCGAATTCGACCACAATATTGCGCCAGCGGTCCATTCTGGCGGTCATCCGGTCAGGCAATGCAATGGTGGTGATCGGCGTATGGATCACAGCCGGTCCCTTTAAACTGTTGCCAGGCTGCAGCCTGTTGAAATCATAGATGTCGCCCGGCGCCATGCCGCCTTTGGTTTCGACATAGATCTCGCGGTTGCCGATCAGCGCGGCAGAGGCATCGGCCGAACCCTCTTCTTCCGCGGGAAGGGTCGGGCGCGGCATCAGACCACGCGCTGTCAGGCGGAACATGGTCATTTCTATGCCGGCCTCGCGATAGGCCGACCCACGACCATATTTGCGTTCGTAGAGCGCTTCGAAATCGTCCACCAGCCGCGCCGCACCTGCATCATCAAGCGGCGTATCGGCGGCGACGTCGGTGGTTACCTCGTGAACCTGGCGCGAGTAGCGCAGATCGACCGACCACTCCATGCGCATTCGGTCCGGTTCGATACCCTCAGCGGCAAGCTGTGCGCGAGCCCGCTCTTCCATTGGCGCAAAGATGGCATTGATCTGAGCGGCACTGGTTGTCGCAGGCAGGTTCTGGGTGACGGAATATTCATGCGCCACATCCGCCGAAACAAGACCGAAGGCACAATTGACAGACGCCGTATAGGGAATGATCACCCGACGCACCGAAAGCTCCTGCCCGAAGGCCGCCGCCAGCATACCGCAAGATCCGCCAAAGGAATGCAGCACGAAATCGCGTGGATCAAGGCCTCGTTCAACCGTGATCTCGCGGATCAGGTCGGTAATCTGCGCACTGGCGATCCGGTAGATCCCGATGGCAGCTTCCTGCGTGGACATCCCCAGCGGATCGGCGATCTTTTCCTTGAAGATGCGCTCGGTCTTTTCACGATCCAGGGTTATTGACCCGTTCAAAAACTGCCCCGGATCCATATAGCCGATCAACAGCATGACGTCGGTCAGCGTCGGCTCCTCACCGCCCTGTCCATAGCAAATAGGCCCCGGTCGTGCACCCGCGCTTCGCGGTCCGACATGTGGCACCTTGGTGCGCGGATCAACCGATATGATGCTGCCGCCGCCAGCACCGATCGAAACCACTTCGATCTTGGGCGCAAGGTAATGAAACCGATCCACCATCGGCTCACGCGCATATTCAAGCTTGCCGTCCTGGATAACGCCGACCTTGAAGGTCGTGCCACCCATATCCGCCGCAATCACGTCAGGATCGCCCATCAGGTCGCCGAGGAACTTGGCCCCGATCACCCCTGCAGCCGGTCCGCATTCAATCATGCCCACGGCGCGATCAGCAGCCTCGGCTGCCGGCAGCAATCCACCATATCCCTGCATGACCATGGTGGCGCCATCATAGCCTTTTTCCGCCAGCAGGCCTTGCAGCGAGGTCAGGTAGTCATTGGTGATCTGACCCGCATAGGCGTTAATCACTGCGGTCGAGGTGCGTTCGTATTCGCCCAGATTCGGAGCGATATCGGAGGAGAGGGTGACATAGGCACCGGGCGCCACACGATTGATAATGTCACGAACCCGGCGTTCGTGATCAGCATTGAGGAAGGACCACAGGAACGACACTGCGATGGCGCCAACCTGCTTTTCATTGACCAGAAAACGCACAGCCTGCTCTACCGCCGCCTCATCCAGAGGCAGCACAACAGCGCCGTCGCAATCCATCCGTTCGGGAATACCCACAACTGCATCACGCGGAGCAAGCGCCGGTGCGCGGTCGGTCTGGACCGGGTTCTTGATGCGCTCCTCGGTGAGCCCCGACCAGCGGCCGTAGGCGCCGCGGGTCACATGCAGCGTATCCTCGAACCCCTGCGTGGTCAGCAGCCCCGTTGGCGTGCCGTCGCGCGTCAGCACCGCATTGTCCACCACAGTCGAGCCGTGAATGAAAAGATGCGTACGCCCCAGCAGCTCTTCCAGGGTGAGCCCCATCGGGTCCGCTGCCGAAACAATGGAATTCAACACGCCGGTTGCAAAGTCCGGCGGCGTCGACAACGCCTTGCCGATATGGATGACACCATCGGTGCCAAAGATAACCGTATCGGTGCAAGTGCCCCCGACATCGGTTGCTACCAGATAGCTCGTTTCGCCGGTCCCGGCCATTCGTATTCCTTCCATAGGATTATCGTGTCCCATTGTCGCGTGGCGTCCTGTCGGACACGCAGATCAGATGTGCCGGCTCAGTTCCGGTATTGGCCCAGGCCTGAACCTCGCCGGGTCGCGCCAGATAGCTGTCACCGGCGCTCAGGCGCACCCGATCCGCCTTACCCGTCGCAGCGACGAGCGTGCCATTAATGACCATGCAAAAAGACGGTGCCTCCGAAAGCGTCGACGGCAATTTGTACAAGCCGCCGGGAGCAAGCTCGACGCGGCGTGCATTGAGCGTCGCATCCTCCAGTCCTTCGGACAGCGATTGACCGGACTGACCATGGGATTTCGCGGCGCGTGTCACAACAACACGCGCATCTGTCGCCATTGCTTCGGCAACAACCCGGTCGATGGTCAAACCCAAAGCCCCCACGACGCGCAGCACAGTCGTCAGGCTGGGCGATGTGCGCCCTGCCTCCAAAGCCCGGATCGACGCCACGCCAACCTCGGCCCGTTCGGACAGGATTTGCAAGGTCAGCCCTGCTGCCTTGCGCTGTTCGTGAAGGTAACGCCCCAGACGTCGCAACTCGGCCGCGCCGAACCGGACCGGGTCTTCTGATTGGACAGGACTTGGATCGCGCATTTCACAACCTTTCAATTACTGACACTTTATGCATAGTTTTTGAAATGCGCAACAGTTTCGTTGATCATGGCTGTTTTGGGGTTTGCCTGGCGGACAAATGATCCGCCCGAGAGGTCAAACGGTCATAGGCCAACCCGCAAAAAGGCGCACAACAGGCAGCTTTTCTTTCGCCTGACGGTGCGGACATAGACGCGCAAAAACGGCTGAATGAACATCAATAAAATGCAATCCTGTGGAAAAACTATGGACAATCGGCGGCAATTTCACGCGTATTTTTGAGGGCTTCCGATCTGCCATCACCCGGCTGATTCGAAATCTGTATCGCGCAAGGTGATCAGGACACGAGGAACATCTGCCGAAGAAAACATCGCGAGGATGGACCCTGTTGTGGCGTTTGCAGCGCGTCGTCTCTGCTTCTCTTTCCAATCCATCCATTCATTCATTTACGCCCTCTCCACAGGCGGCATGCCTGTGAATCGATGATGCGGCCGCGATATTGTTCACCAGACATTTCCAATGAACGTAACCGGTGCCAGTCAGCCACCAATTCGGTTTTTACCGGATCATATTGACAATAATCACAACATGTTTCACTCTACGATGATGTGTTTTGCACAGTGAAACAAATTGGGAGGAAACCAAACCATGAATAAACTCGCCTTATTTGCCGGAATCGCGCTTCTGGCGCTTCCGCTTTCCGCCTCTGCACAGGAAGTGACGTTGAAGATGGGCCATGCGGCTTCATCGAAACATGTTTTCCATCAGGGTCTGGAAATCTTCGCCAGGAAGGTTGCCGAAAAGACCAACGGGAATGTCGCTGTTGAAGTCTATGGTGACCGCCAGCTCGGCGACGACAAGCAATTGCTTGAGGGTCTGCAGATCGGCCTGATCGATGGTGCACTGGTTTCCACCGCCACCCTGCCGCTGGTCATTGGCGCAAGTTCATTTGACGCGCTGCAGCAGCCATTTGTCATCGGCAGCTATCAGCAGCTTTCGGATGCTCTGACATCGGACATGGGCGCGGAGCTGCTGGCGACGCTGGATGCAAAATCCATCAAGGGCCTGGGTTTCGTCGAAGCCGGCCAGAGGCACTTCCTGTCGCGTGAAAAGGACGTCAAAAGCGTTGCAGACTTTGCGGGACTGAAAACACGCATTGTGCCGATCCCGCTGCACAAGGCCATCTGGGAAGCCATTGGCGTCAACCCGATCGGCATGGCCTATGGTGAAGTCTATTCCGCATTGGAAACCGGAACCATTGACGCGGTTGAAATCAACCTGTCCTCGATCCAGTCGGAAAGCCTCTACAATGCCGCCAAGAAGGTCACGATGACCGGCCACTACTTCTGGCCCGGCGCCATCATGATGTCAGGCGCGGCCTGGGATCGCCTCAGCGATGCCGACAAGGCAGCCTTTGAAGAGGCCGGACGCGAGACCACGGCAGAAGCCTATGCGCTTGCCGCCTCCCAGGAAGCCGACACGCTTGCCTTTCTGGAAGCCAATGGTGTGACCATCAACAAGCTGGAAGACCTCGACAACATGCGCTCGCTGACCGAGCCGGTTGTTGTCATGTGGGCCGCAAAAGACCCGATGATCGCAGCGTTTGACGACGCTTTCGCCAAGGGAGAATGATCCATGGCGACGGCACCAAAGGTCTACCAATGGAGCCGTCTTCCCAAGGAAGTGGTTCGCGAGGGTGTCTCGCGAACCGCCTTTCGGGGAGACAATGCGATGATGGTCATGAACTGGCTGGAGCCGGGCATGGAGAAGAAGCCTCATTCGCATCCCTTTGAGCAACTGGCCTACATTCTTTCGGGGCGCGTGCGCTTTGAAATCGGTGATGACGTTGTCGAAGTGGGCGCTGGCGAAGTCCTGCGCATTCCGCCCGACGTCGTGCATTGCGGAGAGGCACTTGGAGACGAAGTCGCTGTCAATCTGGATGTCTTCGCACCCCTGCGTTCCGACTACATGCATTTGACGGAATATCAGGAAGCTGATTTCGACTGAGTGAAATTCTGATTGATTGATGGAGAACCGCCGGTCCGGCGAAAATGCGCCGGACAGATGGACGGTCTGTGTCCTGATCTCAGCCTGGAAACCGGAGGTGATAACGTGAGCGTCCATGCCTTTCACACTATCTTTCGCGTCGGCCTGCAGAGCGTTCTGGTGGCGCTGATGATCGGACTGCTGAGCGTCATGAGCGCCCAGATCGTCTACCGTTACGGGTTGAATTCCTCGCTGTTATGGTCGGAGGAACTGTGCCGCTACATGTTGATCTGGATCTCTTTCCTCGCAATCATCTTCGCCTATGAACGTGGCGAAATCGCCGCCCTTAGCTTTCTTGCAGACGCGCTGCCGCGGGTCGGTGCACTGGTGCTGGCGATCCTTGGCGGTTTGCTGTCCCTGCTGCTGTGCATCACTCTGGTCCATTATGGTTTGATCTATGCAAAATTGGCCGGCGGGCAACCGATCCCGGCAATTCGTTTCATTTACGAAGACCTGTTCGGCGCCAACGCACCGACCGCACCAACGGTTTTCTGGGTCTATTTTGCTCTGCCGCTCGGCATTGGCATGCTGGGTCTGCGCATTCTGATTGATATCGTCCGCTACGTCTGGGCAATCAGGACCGGTGCAACACTTGCCGATATGGCATCGGCCCACGGGAGCGCAGAACTATGACGCTCTATCTCATCGCCTTTCTGGGTTTCATGGTCGTCGGCATACCGGTGGCCTTCAGCCTCGGACTTGCCTCCATCACCTATCTGGTGATGAATGACCAGACCCACCTGCTGATCGGTTTCCCGCAAAAGATGATTGCCGGGATCGACAATTTTGTCCTGCTGACCATTCCTTTCTTCATCCTGGCCGGCAACCTGATGAATTCAGCCGACCTGACAAAGCAGATCGTGCGCTTTGCACAAATGCTGGTGGGGCGTGTTCAGGGCGGTTTGGCTGCCGTCAACGTGGTGGCGAGCATGATGTTTTCCGGTGTCAGCGGCGCTGCCACTGCTGAAGCATCGGCCATTGGCAGCGTCATGATCCCGGCCATGCGGCGCGATGGTTACAAGCCTGAATATGCGGCTGCCCTGACTGCGGCCGGGTCGATCCTCGGGCCACTGGTGCCGCCCTCGCTGTCACTCATCCTTTATGGGGTGCTGACCGGCACCTCGATCGCCGATCTGTTCCTTGCGGGCATTGTGCCGGCATTCCTGCTGTGCGGCGTGTTGATCATCTATGTGCTTTTCAAGGCGCGGCGCGAAGGCCATCCGGTGCCGGCGCGCGTGCCCGATGAAGAGCGTCGCGGACTGGCGCTCAAGGCCCTGCCTGCGCTCTTGCTGCCTGTCATCATCGTCGGCGGCATTCGCAGCGGCGTTTTCACCCCCACCGAGGCCGCAGCCGTTGCTGCCGTCTATGCATTGGCGATCGGTACCCTGCTCTACCGCACGCTGAGCGTGAAAAAGATCGTTGCCGCCTTCTATGAAACGGCCACCATGACGGCCGGGGTGATGTTGATTGTCGCCATGGCCAGCATGACCTCCTTCATCCTTGGTATCGAGAACATTCCGCAGGCCATCGCCGCACAATTGCTGGACATCAGTTCGTCGCCCTGGATCCTCATCCTGCTGCTCAATCTGGTGCTGCTTTTGCTGGGGCTGTTTCTGGAGCCGCTGGCCGCTCTGGTTCTGGCGATGCCCATACTCAACGAGATCTTCCCGCTGCTGCACATCGATCCGGTGCAGTTCGGCGTGATGGTTGTCCTGAACCTGATGATCGGCATGATCACGCCACCGGTGGGCCTGTGCCTGTTCATTGTTTCTGCCATCGGCAAGGTGTCACTGGAAAAGGTTGCCCGGGCCGTTCTGCCGATGATCGGCATCTGCCTTGTCATCCTGATCCTCGTCGCCTTCGTTCCATTCCTCACACTGGCCCTGCCGGGCCTGTTCAAAGGCTGATCATCATGAGTGAGAGCAGCAGCAAAACCACCAACCAGTCGACCGAAGCCGCCTTCCGCATCATCGAGGAAATGGCACCGATGAGCGAAGCGGCCCGCGTGACAGACCTTGCACGGCGTCTGGGAATGCCGCGCGCCCGGGTCTATCGCTATCTGCAGACCCTGTGCAGCCTTGGTTATGTGCGCCAGGATCCGCAAAGCGAGCGCTATCGCCTGACACTGAAGCTGTTCCACGTCGGCCAGGCGATTGCCGACGGGACGCAATTGACCAGCACGGCGCGTCCGATCATGGCGCAATTGCGCGACCAGACTGGCCAGACAACGACCCTGTCCATCCCGGAAGACGCCGGCATGCGCGTGGTGGATATCGTGCGGGTGGATTCGCCGGTCCAGATCATCACAAAGCCCGGCGCATTGCTGTCCTTTCATGCATCGGCGCAGGGCAAACTGGCGCTGGCCTTCGGCAGACCGGAATTCTGGGACGCCCTGGAAACAAGCCCGCTGGCCACCTATTCCCCCGTGACCAACGTCGATATCGACCGCCTGAAGGATGAAGTCGCCACAGCACGGCAGACCGGCTGGGCCGTGGCTCCGGAAGAAACCCTGCGCGGGGTCAATGCCATCTCGGCGCCAATATTCGATCTTGAAAACATGTTTGTCGCCACAATCACCATCGCGGGCTCGGTGCAGGACATCAAGCCCAAACCAAGCGCTGCGCAATGTGCAGCCGTCACGCAAGCGGCCAGAACAATCTCTGCCGATCTGGGATGCACGGAGTACCCGATATGACACGATACGCGCTCGCCATCGATATTGGCGGCACCTTTACCGATGCGGTTCTGCTGGCCTCGGATGGCCGCAGCTTTGTCGACAAGACGCTGACAACCCACAACAACCTGCTGGAGGGTTTCTTCCGTGGCGTCGATCTGGTGCTGGGCAAGGCCGGCATCGCGCCGGGCGACGTTGATGATGTCGTCGTCCATGCAACCACAATCGTCACCAATGCACTGATCGAACGCAAGGGTCCTCCGGTGGCGCTGCTATTGACGGAAGGTTTTCGCGATATCCTCTATATCCGCGAAGAACATCGCTATGACATGTATGACCCGCAAATCGAATTTGCCGAGCCGTTGATCCCGGCTGATCGCACGTTCACCCTGCGCGAGCGTGCCTACGCCGATGGAACCATCGGCACGCCGATCGATCGCCAGGAGGTTCTCGCCATCGTGGAACAATGCCGCGAAAAAGGCATTGTCTCGGTGGCCGTATGCCTGCTCAACGCCTATCGCAATGGCGCCAACGAGGAAGAAGTGCGGCGTATTTTTGCCGAGGAAGCGCCCGACATCTATGTCTCGCTTTCCAGTGTGATCGCACCGCAGATGCGCGAATACCCGCGCGCATCCACTGTGGCGATCAACGCCTATACGGTGCCCATCACAAGGCCCTATCTGTCAGCGCTCATCGCCGAACTGAAACAACGCGGTTTTTCCCAGCAGCCGCTGATCATGCTGTCCAACGGCGGCGTCATCGGCGCAGAACGCGCCAGCAGTTTCCCCGTCCGGATGATCGAATCCGGACCGGCCGCCGGCGCTCTGGTTGCCTGCCATTTCTCGCGTATTTTCGGTATTCCCGATCTGATCTCCTTCGATATGGGCGGCACGACAGCCAAGGCCTGCATGGTGCAGAACCACGAGCCACTGGTCACCAATACGTTCGAGGTGGATCGCCGCTACCGTTTCAAGCCGGGCAGCGGCATGCCGATCACTGTTCCGTCGATCGACATGATCGAAATTGGCGCGGGTGGCGGTTCCATCGCCTCGGTCGATGAGCTTGGTCTGCTGAAGACCGGTCCGGAGAGCGCTGGATCGATGCCGGGACCGGCCTGCTACGGTCGTGGCGGCAAAGATGCATGCGTCACCGATGCCGATGTCATATTGGGCATTCTCAACCCCGACCGGTTTCTGGGCGGCGACATGAAACTGGATGCACAGGCCGCAGGCCGCGCGTTTGATGATCTGGGCGCACGACTGGGGCTGTCACGTACACAGGCCGCCTGGGGTGTCTTCGAGGTGGTCTGCGAACAGATGGCCGCCGCCACACGCACCCATGCCACCGAACGCGGCATTGATTATCGCGGCTTGCCGCTGCTGGCCTTCGGCGGCGCAGGCCCCGTACATGCCTGCATGGTGGCCGATCTGACGGACAGCACAAAGGTCATCTATCCGCCATTGGCCAGCGTCCTGTCAGCCTTCGGCACTCTGGTCACCCCAGCCCAGATAGACCTGATCCGCAGCCTTGTATCGCCGCTGGACGCCATGGACTGGGACAAGGTTGACGCCATCCTGTCAAGCATGGTCGAAGAAGGCAGTGAGGCACTGGGAGAGGCCGGCATTGCGAAGGCTGATGCCCAATTCTCCTTTGCGGTCGAATTGCGTTATGTCGGCCAGCAATCGGAGGTGCGGATCAATCTGCCCGACGCAGTGCGCATCAACCGCGATGCCGATGCGATCCATGCCCTGTTCGATGCCGAATATCATCGCCAATACGGCTTGAAGCTGGACGGAATGGGCATAGAGATCGTCAACTGGCTGGTCACGGCAAGCAGCCCGCAGCCGGACCGACCCGGCGCCCGGCAGACAATACCAACCTCTGTTCCGGATGCAGAAAGCCGCACGGTATTCATCAACGGCGTGGCAGAGGATGTGGCCGTCTATCAACGATCGGCCATCACGGCTGAACATTCCATCCCCGGACCGGCAATCATTGAAGAACGCGAGACAACCATATTCATTTTGAAAAACTGGACTGCGAGCCTGCACGAAAGCGCCAGCATCGTGGCCGAAAAAGACAAGGGAGCCCGCTGATGGACGGCGTAGAACTTCAGATCCTGTGGAGCAACCTGATCGGTATCGTCAGCGAACAGGCACGCGCCCTGCAGCGCATTGCCTTCAGCCCGATCGTGCGTGAAGCCGGAGACCTGGCCAATGGCCTGTTCGATGCCGAAGCGCGCATGGTCGCACAGGCAGTGACCGGCACCCCCGGACATATCAACTCATTGGCAGCTGCCGCCCGCAACCTGCTTGCCCATACGGATGTCAAGGCACTTCGCCCCGGCGATGTTCTGATCACCAATGATCCGTGGATGTCGGCCGGGCATTTCTTCGACATCACCGTCCTGTCCCCGATCTTTCGCGACGGCCAGATCATCGGCTATGCAGGCTCTACCATTCACCACAGCGACATTGGTGGCTACGGCATTGGTTCGGGGGCGCGCGACATCCATGAGGAAGGTCTGTGGATCCCGGTCATGAAGCTCTATGAGGAGGGCCGGCCCAATGAAACCCTGTTCGAGATCATCAAGCGCAATGTGCGCACACCCGATGCCCTGATGGGTGATCTGGGAGCGCAGGTCTCAAGCGGCATGATCGCCTCGGATCGCCTCAATGCGCTGTGTGATCGTTATGGTCTCGACGATATCGCCCAGCTTTCGGAAGAAATCATTGAACGCTCCGAAAAAGCGACGCGCGATGCCATCCGCAAATTGCCGGGCGGTACCTATCACGGATCATCGCGGTTTGATGTGCCCGGCGGTGAAATCATCGAACTCAAGACAGCAGTAACCGTGGATGCCGAGGCCGGTGAAATCATGATTGATTTTGAAGGATCATCCGGCCCCAGCGCCATGGGCATCAATGTCGTGCCAGCCTATACACATGCCTATGCAACATTTGCCATCCGCTCGACGCTCAATCCGGACCTTCCCAACAATGCCGGTTCGCTGGCGCCTATCAAGATCAAGCTGCCGGATGAATGCGTCGTCAATGCCCGCTACCCCTCCCCGGTCAATGCCCGGCATGTGGTGGGCATGTATGTGCCTTTCCCGATCCTCAAGGCGCTGGCCCAGATTGTACCCGATGCGGTGATCGCAGAAGGTTCCGGTGCGGTCTGGACCATCCAGGTGCAGGGGCGCGACGCGGCCGGCAAGCCTTTCACCAGCTCGATGTTCAACTATTCCGGCGGCATGGGTGCGCGCGCCACAAAACCCGGCCTTTCCGCCATCTGTTATCCGACCGGCGTATCCGCCGTGCCGGTTGAAGTTCTGGAAGCCTCCTATCCCATCGCCTTTACCTGCAAGGAACTTGAGCACGGCACGGGTGGCGCCGGAAAACAACCGGGCGGCGATGGTCAGCGCATCGGCTATCGCATGCGGACCCAATCACCGTGGTTGCTCAATACGATTCCCAGCAGGCTGTCACAGGCGCCCGAAGGCCTGTTCGGCGGGGGTGACGGGGCGGCCGGGGTGTTCCGGATCAATGGCGAGGACGTGGTTGACACACGCAAACGCCAAATGCAGCCTGATGATGAAGTCTTCATGATCACGCCCGGCGGCGGCGGCTATGGAAAGGTCTGACCCAATGCCCGCACGACAGAAATTTGCCAGCCGGTTGCGGGCGAGGGAAACCCTTCTGGGCACTTTCGTCAAGCTGCGTGATCCGGCCGTCATGGAAATGCTCGGGGCTCTGGGCTTTGATTTTGTCATCCTGGATGCCGAACATGTGGCCTTCGGACGCGAAAACATGGCGATGGCAATGATTGCCGCCAGAGCAGCAGGCCTTGCAGCTCTGGTGCGGATCCCCGATGCGGACGGGCACTGGATTGCCACGGCGCTGGATTGCGGTGCCGCCGGCATCATGGTGCCGCAGGTCAACAGCGCGGCGATGGCCGAAAAACTGGCCGGCAAAATGCGTCATGGCCCCGAAGGGCGGGGATTCTCGCCCTCGACACCGGGAGCCGGCTATGGCACCCGCGGGATCGCCGATCACCTCGCCCGGCAACCCGGCGAAACTGTGCTTGTGTGTCAGATCGAGGATGAGGATGCCGTTGCGGTGGCAGAGGAGATTGCAGCAGTGGATGGCGTCGACGCCCTGCTTGTGGGACCGGTTGATCTGGCCGTTTCCATGGGGATGACGGATACATCCAATCCCGATGTCATGGCCAAGTGTCGTCAGGCCATTGCGGCGGCGCGCGCCGCCGGTGCGGCTGCAGGCATGTTTCTGTCCGACCCCAAAGCGGCACGCGCATGGTCCGAGGCCGGGAGCAATTTGTTTGTTCTGGGCACCGATCAGGCATTCCTCATGCAGGCCGGTCGCACTATTCTGGGTGATGCGAGAACCGCACTCAAAACCGGGTCTTGATGAACCGATCAATCGCAAGGACCTCAGACCTTATGGCATGAATGAATGCCTGAACCACTGAAAGGCAGATCATGAACGTTTCGGAATGGCTGGTGCGCACAGCGCGCCGACGCCCTGAAGCACCGGCGCTGATGCTGGGAGAGCAAGTGGTCGCAAACTATGGCCAATTTGCCGAGCGTGCGGCGCGCATCGGCGCGATGCTGCGACAGGCGCATGGCATCAAACCGGGCGACCGGGTGGCCATCTTCATGAAGAATTGCCCGGACTATCTTGCCCTTCTCTATGGCATCTGGTTTTGCGGTGCGGTTGCAGTGCCCATCAATGCCAAATTGCATGTGCGCGAAGCCGGATACATTCTGGACAATGCCGGGTGCCGAGTGGTGTTTGTATCGGGAGGCGCGGAGGTCTTGTCTGAAAACCTCCCAACCGATTGCGTTCTGCGCGCCATCGATGCGCAAGAAGGTCTCGATCCTGCGGACGATCCGCTCGCCGCACCCGAACCAAGGGCGGGTAGTGACCTGGCCTGGCTTTTCTATACATCGGGAACCACCGGCAAGCCGAAGGGCGTCATGCTGACCTTTGCCAATCTGCAGGCCATGACCTACGCCTATTTCGTCGATGTGGATGATGTCCTGCCACAGGATGCGGCTGTCTATGCCGCGCCCATTTCACACGGCGCCGGGCTATACAATTTCATGCATGTCCTGCGCGGCAGCCGTCACGTCATTCCAAAGTCCGGTGGCTTTGATGCGGCGGAACTGTGCGCCCTGGCGCCACGCCTGCAAAATGTCACCATGTTTGCCGCCCCGACCATGGTCAACCGGCTGGTCGGCGCGGCCAGACAGATGGGCTATCACGGAGAGGGTTTGCGCACCATCGTCTATGGCGGCGGGCCGATGTATCTGCCCGATATCCAGGCCGCCTGCGATCAGCTGGGGGATCGCTTCGTGCAGATCTACGGACAGGGTGAATGCCCGATGGCGCTGACCTGCCTGCCCCGCAACGATATCATCGACAGGCGCAATGCCCGATGGCAGCAAAGACTTGCCTCTGTTGGCGTCGCGCAATCCTGTGTGCGCATACGGGTTGTCGACCCGGAAGGCGGCGACAAGGCCATTGGCGAGATTGGAGAGATCATCGCCTCAGGGGCGCCGGTCATGCCCGGCTATTGGGAAAATACCGCTGCCACGCAGACCACCATCCGCGATGGCTGGCTATGGACCGGCGATATGGGCAGTCTCGACGAAGATGGCTATCTGACCCTGCGTGACCGCTCCAAGGACGTGATCATTTCCGGTGGCACCAACATCTACCCGCGCGAGGTCGAAGATGCTCTGCTGCTGCATCCGGCCATCAGCGAGGTCTCAGTGGTTGGCCGCCCGAGTGCCGAATGGGGCGAGGAGGTGGTCGCCTTTGTCGTCCTTGCCACATCCCACATCGCCACATCCGATGTCACCCCATCAGCAGAGAAATTGAGCGCCGAGGAACTCGATGCCCATTGCCGGGCGCATATAGCCAGCTTCAAACGCCCCAAGGCCTATCTGTTCGAAGAGGCACTGCCAAAAAACAATTACGGCAAGGTGCTCAAAACGGCCCTGCGTGAAAAGCTCGCCGGACATTCAGATTCCTGAACCTCAGTCAGCCACCGATCGCGGCGCTTAATTCCCGGACCCGCTCCGCATTGTCTGCAGCAAGCGAGCCATCCCGGTTCCACAGGCTGTTTTCAAAGCCGATGCGGGCCTTGCCTCCGCGTTTGACGGCTGCTGCCAGACAATCGGTTTCATTGCGGCCAAAGGCACAAAGGGCCCATTGAATTTTTTCCGGAGATTTGCCGCGTGTGGTCAGAACGTCCAGAAAGGGATCCATGTCCTTGACCTGGCTTTGCTGGTCTTTGGCGTAGCGGCCAAGCACGAACAGAAGCTGCAGATCGTTGTTCGGCACGATGCCGCGCCTGACATATTCCAACAGGTCGGCGACGTCCTTGGGCGTATAGAGAATATGCTGAACGGCAATCTCCGCCTCATCGGCCCAGTGATAAAATGTGCGCATAGCATCAAGCTCGTCGTCATCGGGCAGCATCTCGCGCAGGGCGATCGAGACGGCGTTCGGCATGACATCGCGCACCAATTGCCGCTGACTCGCCGGCGCATAGAGACCAACGGACTCTGTGGTAATCTGCACGGCCATATCGGGCACGTGGTTTTCCATCTGTGCAATCAGCTCGACGTACAATCCGGCATCAAGCACATGGGCACCGTTTTCGTCGCGGACATGGGCATGAATGCCCCTGGCCCCTGCGTCAAAACAGGCCTTTGCCGTCTCCACGGTCTCGGAAATGGTCACAGGAAGGGCTGGATGGTCTGCCTTGCCGCGACGCGCGCCATTGGGAGCAACCATGATCATCGGGAGTTTCATCAATGTCCTATCACTTCCAGCAAATTCCAGGGGCGAATACCAAACGCATTCGGCACCGATCTGTTTGCAACATTGCAACCTGCTTGCCAATGAAAAAACACATCCGCCGACTGAGCGCGACTAATTTTTGTCCATGCCCCAGGCATGGCCGGGCAGACTTCACAGCAAAGCACAAAAACCCGGAGAAATGGACTTTTGTCCGTTTCATATCAAAGCCTGCCCTGTTAAATTCCCATGATCGTTCATATATTTCGGACTCCGGCAGGATACAGACCCATGACACTTGATGCGAACGCGACCTACAGGATGGCTGATAAGACCACCTTCCGATCTGTTGGCGACAGCGGCGTCATCCTGAAAACCGATACCGGGCAAATTTATTCCTGCAACAGCACCGCCGAAGCGTTCCTGCGACTGACAGACGGCAAGCGTTCACTGCAGGCAACGGCAGATGCGATCTGCGCGGAGTTTGATGTGACGCAGTTGCAATTGCTTGCGGACATGGAAGAATTGCTTGTCTATCTGATGTCCGAGAATGTTCTCGAGCCTGTCGATGACTGACATTGAGCCTGCCCTTGTACCGGACTTGAAACAGCGCCTGACAAGGCAATTGTTTTATCTGGAACTCTGGCTGACGGCGCGGCTGCTTCCACTGTTGATCATTGGGCGCAATCTGGAATCCACACTCGAATTCGCTGATGGCAATGGCAGAGCGCCCTACCGCAATATCGCTCCGGGGACCATAGCATCGGCAGCGCTTCGCGTCACGCGTCGGCCATGGCTGATGCGCAACAGACGCTGCTTCAGGCAGGGGCTGTTGGGCTATCGTTTCTTGAAAAAAGCCGGCTATGAACCTGCCCTGCACTTCGGTATCGCACCGGGCAGTCTCGACGCGCCGCTGGTCGACGCCCATTGCTGGGTCGTGCTTGATGACCAGCCACTTATCAGCGACATCATGGACGATATGGTCGAAATTCACGTACATGGCGCCGCCAATGCGAAGGCCCGATGAAGACATACAGCTTTGATCTTCTGGGGCAGGCATTCGATGTAGCGTGCGAAACAGACGTCATGATCGAGCCCCTGCGGGGCCTGATCGGTGAATGGGAAACGCGCCCATCTTCCGATCATGCCATGGCGCCTGACAGACCAACTCTTGAAATATCCATGGTGGGTGGGCAGGACATCGTCCGGCCAGAAAATGAAACCACCATTTTTGAGGGAAAAATCGTGGAAGAGGGCCCCTTCATATTGGCCCAGGGTGAAGCCGGTTGGAGCGTAACGGCGCCAGGCGAGGTGGCCGTGCGGTTTTCAGACAATGACACCAGGGCAAGAATGGTCATAAGCCCTCAATGCAGACAGTCATTGCTGGGTGTAACGAGCAGCTTTGCCCTCGACCATGCGGTAACCCAATCGGGACTTTGTATTGCGCATGCGGCCTGTATGGAAACGCCGGACGCATCAAGCCGGTTGCTCCTGCACGCGCCCAGCGGCACCGGCAAAACCACAACAGCAATCGCCCTCATTGATATGGGGTATCGGCTGAGTTCGGATGATGCGACGATACTGTCTGCCGGGCCGGATGGAACGACCAATGCAAACGGCATCCCGCGCGCGCTGAAGGTGCATCGTAAAACCGGCAGTATGTTCGACTGGCTCTCACGGCTTGTGGCAAACGGGGACTGGGATAGCAATGGCGAACAATGGGTACACCGCGCCAGGCTTGCCGAACACGGATATCTTGCCGAAAAGACGCCAAAACCCGTTTCCGCCGTGATTGCTCTTGCCCGCACCGACGGCCCCATGCTGTTTGCAAAAGAGCCGAGCGGCGCCGAAGCGCTTTGGCGCATGCTGGATGACAACATCAATCTTGGCCCCAACGGTCTTTTGCCCGGCAATGAGAACCGCTTGAACCTCTTTTCAAATATGCTGGTGACGACACCTGCCTACAGGCTTGAAATCAACGGCAGCCCCCAGCAGGCAGCCAGAACCATCCACGAGGCGCTAAAAAAGACCGTGGGTTAGCAGGCAACGGATCCTCCGGGATCAGCCACGCGGCACGATATGCTGCATCCATCGCAATGCGTGACGGCGGATCCGGGAGTGATGGCCGGTATCACGCCAGGTATCCAGCACTGCAGCGCCATTGATCAGTCGACGTGTCCAGGCATAATTGCGGCCAGGTTCAAGGCGCGCCAGAGCACCCTGAGCGGCGGCCTCATCAAACAGACTGGCGACGAGATCGAGGCAGAGCAGCGCTTCCAGACGCATGCCAAGCGCGTCCGTGACGGACGCTAGCCGATCCAGATCACGCTCACCAAGATGCCGCAGCGCCTGCAACACATCCACCAGCAAGCTCAATCGGTGAAATTTATGCCCCGCAGCCGCATGAACCACGGCGGTCATGAAATAGGCAATTGCGGGATGCGCATGGTCGCCCGATGCTGTTTGGTATTCCTCAAATCCAAAGGATATGCGCCGTCTCAGGCTGGCATAGTGGACAAGGTTTCCATGCAATTCGATGAGAATGCCGGAATTTTCATTGTGCACCCATTTTTGCTCCATGTTGCTTTCCGACTTGTCCCAAAATGGCCGGACATCCTGACGAAAACCCATTTGCGCCAACAGGACAGCAATTTTTTCGCGCGCATCGGGATGGGCCAGAATGTCGATATCGGTAAACTGGCGATCCGATGGTCGCGCATAGAGTGCCTTGGAAAAAACCGGCCCTTTGACAATGACGGCCGCAATTCCGGCTTGACGCATGGAGACGACCATTTCATCGGCATAGGCCTCAAGGAAAAGCGACAGCGCGTTGGCGCCAATCTGTTGCTCTTTCTGCTTTTCCAGCAGGTCATGGTATCGGGGGTCATCGCGCAAAGTCTCATTGAGCTTTGGCATGGCGATGGATCCTATACCGTGGTGACCTATCGCATCGAAAAGGGCTTCCGGCTGCACATGGGCAAAACGCGCCTCGGGTGGGGGCGGACTTTGTGGATCGGCCAGGAGGCAGAGAAGCCGCTTGATGGCATGATCCGCCCGCGCGCCCTGCTCAAGACCTTCGCCAGTTTGCATCATGGTGCGTCAGGTGACCGCGAGGCTTCGCTCAGAAGCTGTGCAACCGTCTCCACTGAATGAATGCCAACAATGGATTCTGCTGTCAGCTGGTGTCCGGTTCTGGCTTCAATGGCCAGAATGATATTGACATGCGCAATGCTGTCCCAGGCCGACAAGGAAAGAATGTCCGCATCGTGCGGCAATGTCTCAATGGGCGTTCTGGTTGCCTCAGCAACGATTTGCCTGGCCTCGTCCAAGCTGTTCATGCCTTCGTCTCATGCCAATGTGCCGGAAAATCTTCTTTCAGCAACTCGAAACTGAAATAGTCTACGGGCTGCTGCGCAATCGTATCAAAATTGCTCCGGTGCGTGGTCCCGCTGTGTTTGAAACCCAGTTTTTTATAGTTCAGGATGGAAGCAAAATTACGTGACGCAACGTTGCCGACAAAACGCTCGACGCCCGCATGTCTGGCAAACTGCGCCATGATTGCCGATCGGATTTCGACAGGAACGGCCTGGCCCCACCAATCGCGATCCAGGATGACCACCCCCAATGAGGCGCTTTTGTAAGGATACAACCGCACTTCGTGATAGCCAATACTACCACCCTTCTCAACAGCGACAATTTCATGAATGAAACGCGAGCGGTGGTTTGGCAACTTGCGCGTGCGGAACAGTTTCCACCAGTTCGCCTTGCGATCACTATGGGTCAATTGCCGCAAAATCTCTGCATCCTCCTGCATCTTTTTAAAGAGTTGCACAGACCGGATTTTCCCCACAGGTTTGAGCAAAAAGCGTTCCGTATGGATCGTCTCGCTCAATTCCGGGACTGACTTGCGTTGCCGTTTCATGAGGGGCTTACCGATTGAAGCGCTGCGGCACGAACCTGATCGCGCACAATTTTTCCCCGATCATTGAGGGGTATGGCATCAAGGATGTAAATCACGGAAGGGACAGCTTCGGCGCGGACGCGGTCTCTGCACCATTGCCGAATATCCTGGGCTGTCACTGAGGCCTGCGTCTTCAAGACAACAGCAGCAGCCACCGCCTGACCGCTGGCCGCGTCTTCAATGGCAAATGCACAGGCTTCGTCGATATCCGGATGCCGCTCAAGCAACAGGTCGATTTCCTCTGCCTGGATTTTGATGCCCGCCCTGTTTATCTCGGATTTTGTCCGTCCGACGAGTGTCAGCGAACCTGCCGCATCGATTTCGCCGATATCGCCGGTACGAAACCAGTTTCCGATGAATGCCTCCGCCATGACCTCTGGTGCGTTCAGATAAGTCAACATCATGCTGGGAGACTGCACCAGAATTTCACCTTTTCCGGCATCGGCGATGGCGCCATCATCACTGCGGACGGCAAATTGGCCACCCCAGATTTCACCGACATATCCATCGCGCCCCTGACTGTCGCGCAACGACCCACCGCCGATCCAGTTGGCCGTCTCTGTCATGCCGAACATGTTATAGACATGGTCTGTGCCTGCCCAGGCGGCAATGGCGCGCCATTGCTCGATGGACAGGGGCGCGGAGCCGACATGCAGGCGCAACGGTGGTTCCGACGGAGAGGGTGATATCCGCGCCGCCAATTTCCAGAAGGATGGAACGGAACTCATGAATGTGATGCGGTAACGGTCCATGTGGCCAGCCAGAGACGCCAGTTCGCCCATTTGGGGGCTGCACCACAGGTGCAGCGTGCCCCCGGCAGCCAGTGGCGTGAGGCAATTGCCGATCAGCCCGTGACCAAAGAATGTGGGCAGAACGCACAGGCTGCGCACCAGCGATTCGCGGCCCATATAGGCAACATTCAACGCCAGACGCGCCGACAGGCTTCGCAGCGAATGAACGATGCCTTTTGGGATGCCGGTCGTGCCCGAAGTCATCAGGATCAATGCCGGTTCATCCGGTGTCAAAGCTTGGCGAACTGCACTGGCTGTGGCTTCAGGATAGGCAAATTCGCAACGCAGCGGTCCATACCAGGCTGCGGCACCGGTATGGGCGATGACGTTCAACTGCTCCTCGCCGCTCAAGCCGGGGTTGACCAGAACGGCAACCCGGCCCGCAGCCCAGGCAGCAAACAACTGGATGAGCATGTCCAGCGCGTCAGGTTCGGCCACCACCACCGGGCCGTTGCGCTGAGCTGTCTGCAAATCAATGGCAGCAGCGGCAGCGCCTACCCGCTCTTGCAGTTGATCGCGCCTGATGATTTCACCGCTGCGCACATTGACGATCTGTGCGGACGCCGGGAAAGCATCCAGGAGAGGAAATGTGTCAGGATGCAGCATTGTCAAAACTCGGCCCTTCGGCAAATCTACACATTTGGGGACATCGGGTGCCGCCCAAAAGAAACAAGGGGGACAATCCATTTTACTTGGCGGATAATTATCCTTTTCAGAATATTATCGGCCCTTCAAGCATATTGGGTATCTTCCGCATGATATACATCAAACAGTTGCGGTTCTGACAAACCTGCGCAAAACATCCTATCGCTGTGGGCTATATTTGGAGCGCCGTGCGCCCGACCTCCGGATTTGCTTTCTATGTGCTTAGGCGTAAGGTGCGCCTTCATTGCTACCGAGGTTAAACATGAAAACCTATGAAAAGCCGCGTATTGTCAAACGTGGAAACATTCGCCATTGCACAGCTGTAATCGACATGAAGGCAGTCACTTCCGGTGTCGTTCCACCGCTATGATGCGGAGTTCTTGTCATTTGGCAGATCTGCAGATTGCCGGCGTTCTTCCATGTGCGCCTTTTAAAACAGGTGCGTAAAACTGTCCGCAAAATATTGTTTTTTACATAAACTTTGTATTGCGACTTAAAGGTGTCTGATTTTATTGGGGATGAATATGAAAAACCGGTTGTCGAGAAAAAAGGGCGCATAAGTCAGGTCACCGCCGAACCAGCAACCAAGCTGGGTTATTCCGGTAATGACTGAACTTTTTGAATCGAATATTTGAAAAAAGAAAAATTAACGGCCTGATCGAAATTTCCATTGGCGTCTTATTATTCGAGTACTGCGGCTAGATTTATGGCAAAATAAAACCGAAAATATTAATTTTCTACTGAAATAAATTCGATGCAATACCCCTGATAATTTATTATAAAAGCCGAATATTGACGTATCAACACATGAAACAAATGTTTCTCAGATTGACAATGTGCATCTTGTTTGAAACAGTCTGTTTCATATTGGATAACGGGTGTTTTGGGCGTGGACAAGCGGATTACGATCAATGATTTGATCGCGCATCACTATGAGGAACTCAGCCCGCAACTCAAAGTTGCGGCCGATCACGTGATGGGCCATCTCGATGATGTTGCCAGCCGTTCGTTGCGCGCTGTTGCATCAGGCAGCAAGCTGAATCCACCAACCTATTCGCGGCTGGCCAAGGCGCTTCACCTTGATTCCTATGAGGAATTGCGCGAGCTTTGCCGCCATGCAATCCGGGCCCGGCATATCAGTTTCGCCGAAAAGGCCAGCGGACTTCAATCAGCGATCGCAAACGACGACAATGGGACCAGAACGCCCTTTGCCCTGATGCAATCGGCAGCGGCCATCCGCAACATCGAAAAACTTGCCAATGATCTGGACCTGGACCGATTGCGCACTGGGGCGGACGGTCTGGTGGCGGCCGAACGGGTTTTTGTTGTCGGGTGTCTCGCATCATCCGGCTTTGCCCAGTATTTTGGCTATATGGCCAATCTGGCTTTTACCCATTGGCAGGTTGTCGGCAGCAATGGCGTTTCGCTGACCACGGCGCTAACAGACCTGACAGGCGCAGACGCCGTCCTGGTGATCACAATGGAGCCCTACGCGAAGCGATCAATATACGCGGCCCAGATCGCCTGTGAATCAGGGGCTTTTGTCATCGTCATTTCCGACTCGAATTCCTGTCCGGCCTATCGTTTTGCCGGGCTCACGTTTACTGTCCCGACGGACAGTCCGCAATTCTTCTCCTCCTACATTGCGACACTCGTGCTTCTGGAATCCCTCATGGGGATGATCATTCGGCGATCAGGACCGGACGTGCGTCGACGTCTTGAAGCTGTGGAGTTGAATAACCATCGGCTGGGTGAATACTGGCGGATGATCGACCAAAGTTGAACATGGAGTATTTTTAATGTCTTTACGTAGTATGGTGGCTGGAACAGCCATGGCGCTCACACTGATTGGAAGTGGTGGCGCAATAGCCGAAGAAAAGTTCGTTACCATCGGGACTGGTGGTCAAACCGGCGTATACTATCAGGTTGGTGGCGCCATCTGTCGGCTGGTAAACCGTGGCTCGAAAGACCACGAAATCAAATGCACGCACACGACGGGCGGCTCGGTTGCAAATATCAACGGCATCCGCGCAGGCGATCTTGATCTCGGCGTCGCCCAGTCCGACTGGCAGTATCACGCTTACAACGGCACGGCGCCGGACCAGTTTCCGGACGGCAAGTTTGAAGGCCTGCGTGCGGTCTTTTCCGTGCACCAGGAACCTTTCACGGTGGTGGCACGGGCTGATTCCGGCATCAATTCCTTTGATGACCTGAAGGGCAAACGTGTCAATGTTGGTGATCCGGGTTCGGGCCAGCGCGGCACGATGGAAGTGCTGATGAAGGAAATGGGCTGGACGATGGACGATTTCGCCCTGGCATCCGAACTGAAATCTTCAGAGCAGGCCGCAGCCCTTTGCGACAACAAGGTCGATGCAATCATCTTCACTGTTGGCCATCCAAATGGCTCGATCAAGGAAGCAACAACCTCGTGTGAATCCAAACTGATCAATGTCAACAATGAGGCTTCACAGAAGCTTGTCGCCGAAAATGATTTCTACGCAGTCGCGACAATTCCCGGCGGCATGTATACCGGCACGGATGAGGATGTCACGACGTTCGGCGTCGGGGCGACATTCGTATCGTCAACAGCCACATCCGAAGAGATCGTCTACGAGATCACCAAGGCTGTCTTTGAGAATTTTGACCGGTTCAAGAAAATGCACCCGGCCTTTGCAAATCTCAAGGAAGAAGACATGATAAAGAAAAATCTGTCTGCACCGATGCATGACGGCGCTGTCAAATATTACAAGGAACGCAGCTGGATGTAATCCAACCCTGTTTTGAGGGCGGCTGTTGTGCCGCCCTCAATTGTCTATTCGCAAAATTATAATCCGATTCAAAACAGAATACCCGGGGGTGGTCGAATGTCCGACAGCAATGCGAACGCAGCAAAACTGAGCGACGCTGAACTGGAAGATCTGGTTGCTTCGTCCGATACCGGAGGTCGCAATCCATCCAACCGGAATGTCGCCCTGCTGATAGCGGGCGTCGCCCTTGTCTGGTCGCTGTTTCAGGTCTGGATCGCTTCACCCCTGCCCTATACGACCGGTTTTGGTGTCTTTTCCAGCGGCGAAGCGCGCCCCATCCATCTGGCATTCGCACTTTTTCTTGCCTATCTGGCTTTCCCGGCTTTCAAAAGTTCACCGCGCAGAACCATTCCGTCCATGGACTGGATTTTGGCGATCATTGCAACATTATGCTCGCTCTATCTGTTTTTCTTCGACACGGAAATCGTCAAGAACCTGATGGGCACGCGCCTGTCTGACAGGCCGGCCAATCCCAACAGCATGGATGTCATCGTTTCCGTCATCGGCATCATCCTGCTGCTGGAGGCCACGCGCAGAGCGCTTGGGCCACCCTTGATGGTGGTCGCCATCGTCTTTCTTGGCTACACGTTTCTGGGGCCCTATGCGCCAGGTATCCTTGCCTGGAAAGGCGCCAGTTTCAACGCTGTCGCCTATCATCAATGGCTCTCGACCGAGGGCGTCTTTGGTATAGCACTGGGTGTTTCCACCGATCTCGTGTTCCTGTTCGTTCTGTTTGGAGCATTGCTCGACAAGGCGGGCGCAGGCAATTATTTCATCAAGGTCGCGTTCTCGTTGATGGGCCATTACAGTGGCGGTCCGGCTAAGGCCGCAGTGGTTGCCTCCGGCATGACTGGCCTGATTTCCGGCTCGTCCATCGCCAATGTGGTGACAACGGGCACATTCACAATCCCCATGATGCGCCGTGTCGGCTTCAGTGCCGAAAAAGCCGGCGCCGTCGAAGTCGCGTCATCCGTCAACGGGCAGATCATGCCGCCGGTGATGGGTGCGGCCGCCTTCCTGATGGTTGAATATATCGGCATTTCCTATTTCGAGGTGGTCAAACACGCCTTCCTTCCGGCCATCATCTCCTACATCGCTCTTGTTTACATCGTACACTTGGAAGCGAAAAAAATGGGCATGGCCGGTCTGCCCCGCGCCAACGAGCCCAAGCCGCTGAAATGGGGTCTGATTTCCTTCGGCATCACCATGGCGGTCATCATGGCTGCTGCCAGTGCCATCTACTATCTGTTCGCGATGTTTCAGGCGCTGCAGGCCGCCGACAGCAAGCTGCTGGCGGTGGCCATTGTGCTTGGTCTGGTCTTTGCCTTTTTTGCGGTATTGAACACGCGGCTGACGGCGGACAGAAGAGCACAGATCATTTCAACCGGCGCCTTGGTGCTGGGCCTGACAGTGATTGGCGCCTTCGGCATATTCTATCTGGTGCAGACACTCGGCGCCTATGCCGGCGATGCAACACCCTGGGTAATCGCCGCATTGCTTGGCATAGCCTATGTGGGCCTGATCAAGTTCTGCTCAGCCTTTCCCGACCTGGAACTCGACGACCCGAATGAACCGGTTGTGCGGCTTCCTGAAGCCGGACCAACGGTCAAATCCGGGCTGCACTTCCTGCTGCCTGTTCTCGTGCTGATCTGGTGCCTGATGGTGGAACGATTGTCACCATCCCTGTCTGCATTCTGGGCGACGGCCTTCATGATCTTCATCCTGCTGACCCAGCGCTCCCTCTTTGCGCGGTTCCACGGAGAGCCTCAGGCCGGCACGTTCAATCAGGGCTTCAATGAACTGATTGAGGGCATGATCGCCGGCGCGCGCAACATGATTGGCATCGGCATCGCTACAGCCGCTGCCGGCATCATCGTTGGAGCCGTTTCTCAAACGGGTGTCGGCGCTGTTCTGGCGGCGCTGGTCGAGTTTCTGTCGCAGGGTCAGATCATGCTGATCCTCATCTTCACGGCCATCCTCAGCCTGATTTTGGGCATGGGCCTGCCGACCACAGCAAACTATATTGTCGTATCATCCCTGCTGGCGCCGGTCATCGTGGCGCTGGGGCAGCAAAACGGCCTCATCGTACCGTTGATCGCGGTGCATTTGTTTGTCTTCTATTTCGGGATCATGGCGGATGTGACACCACCTGTCGGACTGGCCTCCTTTGCGGCGGCGGCAGTCTCTGGGGGTGATCCCATACGAACCGGCTTCATTGCGTTCTTCTATTCGATGCGCACGGCCCTTTTGCCGTTCCTGTTCATCTTCAATACCGACCTGTTGCTGATTGATGTGACCTGGGCGCAAGGCGTATTCGTCTTCATTACGGCGACGGCGGCGCTCTTGATATTTACCGCCGGGACGCAAGGTTATTTCATCGTGCGCTCGCGCCTGTGGGAATCCGTTGCACTCATATTGGTCGCCTTTACACTCTTCAGGCCGGGATTCTGGATGGATTACGCCTATTCACCCTATACCAGCGTGAACCCGATCAGCTTTGCAGATGCGGTTGGCAAGGTGGAGCCGGGCAGCGATGTCCGGGTTATCGTTGATGGTTTTGACAGTGTTGGGGATCCGATCACCCTGACCATGGAAATTGAAGTGGGTGACGAGCCTTCAGGGGCAGAAAGACTGGAGGCCTATGGGCTCGAACTGCTTGAGGATGACGGCAAGATGATTGTCGACAATGCCGCCTATGATTCGAAAGCTCAGGCAGCCGGGTTTGAATTTGATCAGGTGGTGACACAGGTTCTCATTCCGACCAATCAACCGCCCAAGACATTGTTCTTTATTCCGGCCCTTGCATTGCTGGGCCTGATCTTTTTCCTGCAGCGGCGGCGGCGGGATACAGCCGGACCGCAAACCGCCCAACAGGGAGTATAAGTCCATGCATATGTTCAAACATATCCTTGCAACCATTGACCTGAAAGATGAGGATTCATCCGTTCGCGTTGTCAAGGCGGCCCTTGAAGTCATGGATGATGTGAACAGCCTGCACGTGGTCTGCGTGGTTCCCGATTATGGTTTGAGTGTTGTCGGGACCTACTTTCCCGAGAACCATGAAACCAGCATGATCCAGCAGGCAACGGCGGCCTTGCATGAATTCACCAGCAAACATGTGCCTGCAGGCATCCGCCTCCAGCATATCGTCGCCCACGGCAATATCTACGAAGAGATCCTTGAGGCGGCCAAGCAGTGCAAAGCCGATCTCATTGTCATCGGGTCACACCGACCGGCTTTGAAGGATTACCTGTTGGGCCCGAATGCCGCCCGTGTCGTGCGGCACGCGCAGCAATCGGTCCTGGTTGTTCGAGACTGATACCAACCGCTGATGTATCGTTAGAGCTCAAGCATCAAGCCACCCGTCCGCTGTCTTGATGCGGTGGTGGATGGTGTTTTTGACACCAAGGGTCTGCTCGAGGAAACAACCTTTTTTGGCCGTTTCGACCAGTTCCAGCACCTTTTCGATGGAATCGGGGCTGTCAATCGTCACATCGATCTCAAAGCTCCGGGGCGCCGTTTCATAGACACGCCCGACGGCTTTCCAGTTCCACTGCACCCGCGTGTCCACCTGCAGATCATTCAGCGTCACACCAAGGCGTTTTGCAAAGGCCCTTATCTGGGTCATGATGCAACCGGTCAGAGCGCCGACAAACAGGGCCAGCGGCGGCGGTGCGGTGGCGTCTCCGCCGTGAAACGGGCCTTCGTCACTGGCCATCTGAAAATGTTCTTCAGACGGCTGCACCATGTGAATGTCAAGTTCATTGCGCATTTTTCCAACGGCGGTTCCATGACAGTCAAACTGGACAATCGCCTCGGCTGGCATCTGTGTCATTTTAGTCTCCTTCGCTTTCCCCGATCAGAATTTGACCCGGTCTCCGCCCTTGAGTTGGAGTATGTCACGGGCATCATCGGGTGATGCTATTTCCATGCCCAGTTCCTCCAGAATGGTTCTTATTTTTCTGACCTGCTGTGCATTGGACGTGGCCAGTTCACCGCGCCCGATATTGAGCGAATCCTCAAGCCCGACACGCACATTGCCGCCCAACATGGCCGCCTGTGTGACAAAGGGCATCTGGAATCGTCCGGCTGCCAGCACGGACCAGACATAATCGTCACCAAACAGCCGGTCAGCCGTCTGCTTCATGAACAGGACATTTTCCATGTCGGCGCCGATCCCGCCCAGGATCCCGAAGATTGACTGGACCAGAAAGGGCGGCTTGATCAGACCGGCGTCGACGAAATGGGCAAGATTGTAGAGATGGCCGATATCATAACATTCATGTTCGAAACGCGTGCCACATCCCTCTCCCAGATGCTGCAGGATGGCGCGAATGTCACGGAATGTGTTGCGGAAGATGAAATCCTCACTGCCTTCCAGAAAGGGTTTTTCCCAGTCATGTTTGAAGCTCGGATATTTTGCGGCGAGCGGGTGCAGTGAAAAATTCATCGAGCCCATGTTCAGGGAACACATTTCCGGTTCCGCCAGCAGTGGGGCCGCCAGCCGTTCCTCAACCGTCATGCCCAGACCGCCGCCCGTGGTGATGTTGATCACGGCATTGGTGGCCTGTTTGATTCGCGGCAGAAACTGCATGAAGACGGCCGGATCCGGTGTCGGGCGACCGTCTTCGGGATTGCGGGCATGCAGATGGATGATGGAGGCACCGGCTTCCGCCGCATCAATGGATTGCTGGGCAATTTCATCGGGTGTCACCGGCAATGCATCAGACATGGTCGGGGTGTGTACACCACCTGTGACGGCACAGGTGATGATGACTTTCTTCATTTTAAGAGCCATGATTTATTCCTCATCCTGGAAAATGGCGACTGCACGGGTGAAGCCCGCCGATGCGCCCTTGATTTTGTATGGAAAACACGAGACCTCATAACCGGTGGCCGGCAAAGTCTCGAGATTGGCCAGTTTTTCGATGTGGCAATAACCGATTTCCATGCCCGCCCGGTGACCTTCCCAGATGAGACTGGCATCATGGGTTTTCTGGAATTCCTGTGCCGTATGAACAAAGGGCGCATCCCAGCTCCAGGCATCCGTGCCGGTGACACGCACACCACGCTCAAGCAGATAGAGCGTTGCCTCGCGCCCCATGCCGCAGCCCTTAGAGACATAGTCCGCATGGCCATAGCGGGCACCCGCAGCCGTATTGACCAGAACGATGTCCAGAGGCTGGAGTTGATGATTGATACGGGCAAGCTCTGCCTCCACATCACTGGCTGTCACAACATAGCCATCGGCAAAATGGCGGAAATCAAGTTTGACCCCCCTTTGAAAACACCAGTCCAGAGGCACTTCATCAATGGTGATCGCCCGCTCGCCATTGTTCATGGTCGAATGGAAGTGGTAGGGCGCGTCAAGGTGGGTTCCATTGTGGGTCGTGATGCGCAATTGCTCGACGGCCCAGCCCTCCCCGCCCGGCAGGTCTTCCTTCTTGAGGCCGGGAAAATAACTCGCCACCTGTTCGGCTGTGGATTTATGGTCCAGGTAATCGATTTGCGGAAACATCGGTGGTGGATCCGAAGCAATGCCGACTTCCAGAGCCACAGACAGATCAACTATTCTACGAGGCATGATTTTTCTCCGTCAGTAGCCTAAGGGAAAGGTTGCCAGAGCCGGGAACACCAGAACCAGCGCCAGAACAAACAGCATCATCAGGGCAAAGGGAGCTGCCCCGACAAAAATGTCGCCAAGTGTGATGGAATCGTCATTCAGCGTGGATTTTATGACAAAGACCGACAGGCCGAATGGCGGCGTCAACAGACCTATTTCCACCGCCAGGACAGTGACAATCCCGAACCAGATCAGATCAATATTCATCGGTTGGAGAACCGGCAGCATCAAGGGAACCAGGATCAGCATGATGGAGGATGAATCCAGTATCGTGCCCATGGCAATCACCAGCAGGACATAGGCCAGAACCACACCCCAGAAGCCGATATCGGCTGTCGCCACAAACTGGCCGAACTCCCCCGGTGCACCGGACAGTGCGAGCATGCGGGAATACATTTGCGCAGCGATGATGAGGAAACACACCGACGCCGTCACCAGCCCGGTGTCGGTCAGCACGCTCCAGAAATCCTTCCAGCTCAGCGAGCGTCGCAAAAGCCCTATGATGATCGCCCCCATACAGCCAACTGCACCAGCTTCAATCGGGGTGAACCAGCCAGCATAAAGCCCGCCCAGGACAAGAACGATCAGCGCGGCAATCGGCAGACCTTTCTGGAGCATTTCTGTGGAACTGAGCGACGCTTCGTCGTCATGGGACAGGTTCTCGCCGACAAAACCCGGCCAGAAACGTGCCATGGCATAGACGCCAAGACCAAAGACAAGCGCCAGCAACAGGCCTGGTATGATGCCGGCAATGAAGAGATCGCCGACCGATTGCTCTGTCAGCAGCCCGTAGAGAATCAGAAGCAGGCTGGGCGGGATGAGCATGCCCAGAACCGAGGAGCCGGCGACGACGCCAACGGAAAACCGTTTGGTATAGCCATGGCGCACCATTTCGGGGACAGCAATACGGGTGAATACGGCAGCCGATGCAATGGAGATACCGGTGATGGCCGCAAAGATCGCATTGGCCCCGACCGTTCCTATCCCAAGGCCGCCGCGTACCCGCCTGAACATCTGGTTGGCAACATCAAAGGCATCACGCCCCATCCCCGTCACGGAGACGATATAGCCCATCAGAACGAAGAGCGGTACGACGCCAAAAAAGTAGCTTGAGATGGTTTCGGATGCGGCCAGGGCGAGAAGTTTTCCGGCGAGCACCGGTGACCCCTTGATCATCCAGACTGCACCGTAGGAGACCAGCATCAGCGCCAGTGGAACATACATGCCCACATAGACCAGCACCACCATCACCAGCAATGCAGCCATGCCTATTTCAAAGGGCGTCATGTGGGCTCACTCCATCCACCGTTTGCGCAGGACTTCCGGACCACACCAGCATTAATGCCCGGATCACAGCCATGAATAGTTGCAGTACAAGAATGCTGCAGCCGACCAGAATGGTCAGTTTTACCGGCCAGATCGGCGCAATGAAATCGCCGACGGTGCCCACATAGGTGCCGCGATCCCATGATTTTTGAAAGAGCGGGTAACTGGCTTGCAGCAGCACCAGAACGATGCCCAGCCCGGCGCTGCAATAGATCATTTCGAGAAATGCCCGCACGCGCGGAGCCGAGCGGGAAAGACCGCTGATCAAGGCGTCGGTGCGGGTGAACCGGCCCATTCGAAAAGCCTGCCCAACCTGCAGAAAAACAATTGCAACAATCGACATGCTGACGAGTTCGGGCACGCCTGAAATCGGCGCGTCAAACAGCCCGCGACCAAGGACATCACCATTGATCAGCAACATCAGGGCGAGAATCAGCAATGTGCCGACGACATTGAGTGCCATTGTGACGCGATCAATGACGCGCTGTGCATATTCAAAAGCCTGTCCCATATGCTTTCCATTGTTGACGCTGGAGAAACCGCTCAGGCTCCGCCGGGATGACATCCCGGCGGGTAACCTTCAAAGGCAGATGGCAGAGCAGACTATTCCTTGTCCCACTCGCGTGCCGGTTTGGCGCCGGATTCGCGCATGGCATCCATGTAGAGAGACAGGATTTTGGTGCCGGACTTGCCTTCGTCATCCAGCTTGGCGGCCCATTCCTTGGCAACATTGTCCATGCCGTTGGCCCATTGCAGGCGCATTTCAGGGCTGACTTCGGTAATGGTTGCCCCATTTTTGACCATGGTTTCAAAAGCCACTTTCACCGCAGCTGCCAGATCTTCGTGATAGGCCTCACGCTGGGCAACGCCGCCGAGCTTCAACGCCGCCTGCAGTGCTTCAGGCTGTGCATCGAACCAGTCCTTGTTGGCTGCAATGCCGCCGGCATATTGCGCGCCAAAACCGACCTTGGTGATATAGGGTGCCACTTCGTAGAGCTTGCCCGGCAGAGCCGCAGAGGCAAAAACGATGACCCCGTCATAGACGCCGGTTTTCAGCTCATTGTAGTAGGTTGTCAGATTGCCTGAAACACCCACTGCACCAGTGCCCTTCAGCCAGTTCACCGCCGGCCCAGGGGCGGCGATTTTCCTGCCATTGAGATCTTCGATCGAGGTGATCGGAAAATTCGTCATCAACAGATAATCATCAATACCGTTGGCACCGCCAAGATATTCGAGATTGTTGTCTTCCCAGGCTTGGCGCATTTCAGGGCTTTCGATCTGCAACTCGTCCATGAGATTGGATATCGCAGTCGCATCACTCGATACAAATGGCGTGAAATAGGTCACATTTTGAGGTGACAGTTTGGCCGCTTCGAACAGGCTTGAAACGATGCCGACTTCGGCAAGTCCCTCTTCCACAGCTTCAAGAACGCCACCCACCTTGGCCAGCGAACCGCCATATTGTTCGCTCCAGTTCAGTGTGATGTCGGTGCCTTCCAGAGCCCTGTTGACGGTTGGAATAAAGGTCTGGCTGGCATGTTTGACCCAACGAAATACCGGCGGGTGGCCGGCTGCCATTGTCACATTGATGGTTTCGGCTTTCACCGAGACCGCTGCACCCGCCAAAAGCGCGGTTGCCAGAATAGTTGAAATAAGTGTTTTCATATTTCCCTCCCAGGGTTTGCTGATTTGCGTGTCATTGGACACAATCGGTCGTTGGTTTTATTGGCTCAACCGGATTGCCGGTTCTGGATATTCTTCTTATTGGCCAGTGCCCGTATCCCGGCACAGGCAAAAGCAACAGCATTGGCGACGGTTTCTTCGGTATCGGAATCATCACAAAGACCATCCGAAAGCCTTGCGGCACGTCCTGTCTTCGCCATCAGGGACAAAGCCAGACTGATGGCAAACAGATAGCTGCGAACAGCTTCCGCCTTACCCAGAGCGGGAACAACCCGGCGCATCGCATCAATCGAACGCCTTGCAATGGGGTCATAATATTCCTTTGCGACATTCTGCGAACGTTCATCGGCAGCATTGTTGAATGCAACGATCAGTCGGGCATAGGCAGGCCCGCCGTGCGCATCGTCATGGCCAATTTCTATGGTCGGCCTCAACAGGGCCTCCATCAGTTCTTCCAGGCCGGGAACGCCATCGTGAAACAGCGCGTCCAGCGCATCATTGCGACGGTCATTGACCTGGCCGGAGCGGCGCGCAACGACGGAACGAAACAGCTGATCCTTGTTTTGGTAGTAATAGTGGACCATGGCCTGATTGACGCCGGCTTCGCGCGCTATGGCGCGAATGGAAGCTCCTCCAAATCCCTGATCCGCAAAAGCGCGCTCGGCAGACTCCAGAATAGCCGTACGACTATCTGTCTGCCTTATCTGCACCGGTTCGCGCGCTTGTGACAAGTTTTCCTCCCAGAAATCGTGTCCTTCCCCAGCCTGCCCGCCTTCAGTCCGGCGTCAGGCTAACCCTCCCATTAATTAAACGTTTGATTAAGGCCGGTGTCAACCAACCAATTTCATGCGATCGGGAAATTTCACCAACAGGCGCACGCGCAACAAAGCGCAAAAACACTGGCGTTGTCAAAGGGAACGGACAAACCTGAGAAGCGCGTCGCGGTCAGTTTTTTTCATGGCTGCAAAGGCATCGCGGGCACGCAGGGCTTCGCCGCCGTGCCACAGGATCGCCTCGACAAGATCGCGCGCCCGTCCATCATGCAGGTAACCGGCCTGTGCGGAGACATCCTTCGTCAGGCCTATGCCCCACAGGGGCGCCGTGCGCCATTCCCGCGCTAATTCACTTGCGCTGCCAGCGCCGCCAGCACCATCTGCAAGCCCTGGCCCCATATCGTGCAACAGGAAATCCGAATAGGGCCAGATCAACTGAAATGCGTTCAGGTCCGATTGCGTGCTGCGCCGGGTCACGAATTTTGGTGTGTGGCAGGCAATGCATCCGGAACGGTAGAACAATTCCTTGCCTCTCAACACTTCCGGATCCGACACATCGCGCCGTGCAGGCACGGCAATATTGCCCGAGAAAAAGGTCACAAGATCCAGCACATTATCGGGCACTTCATGGGGGCCGAGACGCGCCTGCGCACCATGCGGCGCCTTTTTGCACGCCGTCTGTCTGTTTGTGCAATCACCACCATGGGCGGGGAAAAGCGACGTGGACAAGCCAATGTCACTGGAAAAAGCTGCTGCGGTCTGCGCTCGGATGGTGGGTTGTGATGCCTTCAAGCCGAAGCGTCCGGGCGCAGATTTTCCTGTTTGCGGATCAATGATCCGAGCAAGACGACCCGAAATGCCATCGCCATTGCGGTCATCAGGGTCCACTAGTGCTTGCAGATCGCCAGGGGCGATGCGTTCAACAAGCCCAAGACCATGCAGAGGCGGGCCGATACGCGGCGAGAAAATGGTTTCTGCAGCAAGCGGACCAAAATTCAAGCTGTGCACCTGCACCGAAGGGCGGCGAAGCCACGCCATCGTGCCGTCGGCAAAGGCGAATGCCGTTTCCTGATAAGTGGTTTCAATGACAGCCTCAGCTTGTTGTCCCTGAACGGCGCGGGTTTGCAATTGCTGCCCGTAGACAGGATCAGGCGTCGCAATCCGACCGCCCATTTCACCTTTGCCACCATCGGAAAAGTCAAGACCACCAAGCAGTCTGAGTATCAAGGTTGCTTCGTCGCCGTTACCGTCCGGTGGCAAGCCGCGCCCGTTGCGCAGATGACATGAGCTGCAGGCGCGGGCATTGAACAGCGGGCCAAGCCCGTCCGAGGCCTGCGTCGAAGCAGGCGCCGATACCCATAGCTTGGAAAACAGCGCCTCACCCAGATGGAAATCTTCACGGCGGGCAAAGGCCATGTGACTGTTGGCATGGGAAAAGGACCGTTCCGCCGCCGCCTTGGTCAATGTGCCCGCACCGCCCGACATGGCTTCAAAAGCTTCGGGCCGTGAAAAATCATCGGTCGGTGCGGTGACCGCCGCCACGCGTTGTCGATCTGCCGCATCGAGATCGTCGCGCAATGGTTCGGCAGCCAGGCTGATCGCCTGCGCCACCAAAAACAGTCCCGCAACCCACAGTGAATGTTTCGCCGTGGATTGGACTCGACGCATGCAGGTCAATCCTGCCTAGTCGAAGACGGCATTGGGATTATCCAGGCTGTCCGAGCCTTCAATTTCCAACGCGTCCAGATTGAGCGCTGCGACCGCCCGCTCAATTGATCTGGTCTGATTGACCAGCGCATCGACCGCCACCTGAACCCTTGCATTGCCGGTCTCGTTGTTCTCGGCAATCTGTTGATCATAGGCTTCGCCATTTTCGGCTGCATCAGCAATGGATGTCATGGCAACGACGGTGGCGTTCAACCGGTCCGTCAATTCCTGGTCGACCTCCGGCTTTGCTGCCTTGACCATGTCCGAAACCGATGGGCCTTTGACAATGGTACCGTCAGTTCTCTTGTAAGAGCCCTGATAGACATTGCGCACGCCGATGCTGTCATAGAGATGGGAAATATGGGTGTTGTCGGAAAAACAATCATGTTCTTCTTCAGGATCATGAAGAAGGAGTCCGAGTTTCATGCGCTCGCCCGCCAGTTCCCCATAGGACAGAGAGCCCATTCCGGTCAGGATCTTGACAATGCCCTGGTTTGTGTCTCCGCTCAGCACGGCCTGACGGGCTGGCCCGTCTGTCTGCCAATTGGCAACCATTTCCGCCAGATCATCGACCAGCAATGTGGCCGCAGCAGAAATATATTGGGCGCGACGGTCGCAATTGCCACCCGTGCAGTTTTTCACATCAAAATCACTGAAGGGTCTGTCGCCTGCACCTGCATCTGTTCCATTGAGGTCCTGGCCCCAGAGAAGGAATTCAATGGCGTGGTAACCGGTTGCCACATTGGCATCAACACCACCAATTTCGTGCAATTGGCCTGCCAGAAGCTGTGGTGTGATGGTGCTGGCATCAATTTTCTTGCCGTCATACATCAATTCGCTGTTGGCGATAATATTTGCCGTATAAAGCCCGTTCAAATCCGATTCCGTGCCGTAGCTGGCATCAACATAGTCAATCAGACCTTCATCAAGCGGCCAGGCATTCACCCGCCCCTCCCAGTCATCGACAATTGCGTTGCCGAAGCGGAAGGCCTCGGTTTGCTGATAGGGGATGCGGGCGGCCTTCCAGGCAGCGCGCGCATTGTGCAGCGTCTCTTCATCCGGTTCAGCGACCAGTGCTGCGATTGCATCTTCCAGTTTCCTGGCCGCCATCAGCGCATCGGAATAATTGGCAAGGGCAATATCAACATAGGTCTCAAGGACAGCCATTCCATCCACATCCGCATGGGCCGGCGCTGAGGAAGCCACCATAACGAAGGCCATGGATGCAACTGCGGCCATCCTGTTGAGTTGTGCAATCATGATCAAACTCCTGATTTTCAATCTGCCTGGAAATGAAACCGACGGTCCTGAAATGGGATGTTCATGCAAACAAACCGTCCCGGTCGTCGACTTATCTCTGCTCCCGTCCAGCGGGTCTGGGCGCATTGTAAAACAGCTTGAATACTTGAATGTCAATGGCAATATATAAAATATCAATAAATATCAATAGTTTAGATATATTCTAAACTAGCGACTGCAAAAGGACAGCTGCCGCAAAGCCGGCCGGGCTATCGACAGAGTGCCATATTTCTCTGTCCACCCCCTCTTTTAATTCTTACTTTTACGTAAAATGATGCTTGCCTCAATGCCTGCCTGACCATAAATCATCAATTGTGATTGGAAGTTGCGTGTATGGTGCGCCGGGTGAGGATCGGCACGGGTGTGCATAATGTGTGATAATGTCGGTTAAACACCGTTTCGGAGGAAAAGATGACGACACCGCCAAAGAAAAAAACAGCCGCCAGGAAATCTGCCGCCGAGCCGAAGGCCAAGGCAGTTGCAAGCGCCAAACCTGCTGCAAGTGACAAACCGGTTGCGAAGGCCAATCCAGTTGCAAAGGCCAAGCCAGCAGCAAAGGCCAAACCAGCGGCAAGTGCCAAGCCAGCAGCAAAGGCCAAGCCAGCAGCAAAGGCCAAGCCAGCAGCAAATGCCAAGCCAGTTGCAAGTGCCAAGCAAGCGGCAAAAGCCAAACCAGCGGCAAGTGCCAAGCCAGCGGCAAGTGCCAAGCCATCCGCAACGACCGAAAAAATCTGGTTGAAATCCTATCCGAAGGGCACCCCGGCTGAAATCGGGGAATTGCGCCACGCATCAGTCGGCGCCCTGATCAAATCCTCCAGTCAAAAATACGCATCCCGGCCGGCTTTCACCTGCATGGGCAAGACGATCACCTATGGCGAACTCGATACCTATGCCAGCCAGATCGGCGCCTGGCTGCAATCATGCGGACTGCAAAAAGGTGACCGTGTTGCCATCATGCTGCCCAACGTTCTGCAGTTTCCCATTGTCGCTGCCGCCATTTTGCAGGCGGGCCTCGTCGTCGTGAACGTCAACCCGCTTTATACGCCGCGTGAATTGCAGCACCAGTTGAAGGATTCCGGCGCCAAGGCGATTTTCATCATCGAGAATTTCGCAACCACTTTGCAGCAGGTCATCGACAAGACCGATGTCAAACATGTCTGCGTTGCAACCATGGGCGACATGCTTGGCCTGAAGGGACATCTGGTCAATTTTGTCGTTCGCAAAGTCAAGAAGATGGTCCCGGAGTGGTCTCTGCCCGGTCACGTAAGCTTCAAGAGCGCACTGGCAAAAGGCTCTGGCCTTGCTTTCAAACCGGTTGACTGCAAGCCTGAGGACGTTGCCTTTCTGCAATATACCGGCGGTACGACCGGCGTATCTAAGGGCGCGACACTGACCAATCGCAACATCCTTTCAAACGCCGAGCAGAATGATATCTGGCTTTCTGCACTGCGCGAAAAAGGCAACCTTCCAGACAGATTGGTCTATATCTGCTGCCTGCCGCTCTACCATATTTTCGCCTTGACCGTGAATGCCATCATGGGAATGGAAGAAGGCGCGCAAAATATCCTGATTCCCAATCCGCGGGACATACCGGGGTTTGTCAAGGAACTGGGCAAATATGAATATCATATCTTTCCTGGCCTCAATACGCTGTTCAATGCCCTGCTGGCGAATGAGGATTTTCAGAAACTTGATTTCTCCGCATTGCGCCTGACAATTGGCGGCGGCATGGCCGTGCAGCGTCCCGTTGCAGAACGTTGGCAAGTGCTGACCGGGTGCATCATCTCTGAGGGCTACGGCCTGTCCGAAACCTCACCTGTTGCAACCGCCAATCGGTTTGACGGCGACCGCTTCACCGGCACAATCGGATTGCCACTGCCGTCCACCGATATCGATATCCGAGACGATGACGGCGTGTCGATGGCGCTGGGTGAAGTGGGTGAAATCTGCATCCGTGGACCGCAGGTCATGGCGGGCTATTGGAACCGCCCTGAAGAAACAGCCATGGTGATGACCAGCGACGATTATTTCCGCTCCGGTGACATGGGTTATATGGATGAAAGCGGCTATATACGCATCGTTGACCGGAAAAAGGACATGGTCCTTGTGTCCGGCTTCAATGTCTATCCCAACGAAATCGAGGAAGTGGCTGTCAGTCATCCGGGCATTCTGGAGGCTGCGGCCATCGGCGTACCGGATGAACATTCCACTGAAGCGGTGAAGCTTTTTGTGGTCAAATCCGATCCGTCGTTGACGGAGGCCGATGTCAAAGCCTGGTGCGCCAAAAACCTCACCAACTACAAGCGTCCCAAACATATAGAGTTTCGCGACGAGTTGCCGAAGACAAACGTCGGTAAAATCTTGAGGCGTGAACTGCGCGACACCTGACAGGGCCAGACCTTTGCCCAGGCTGTAATCCGGCCTGCATCGATCAGGCACCAGCCCCGCGGCTGGTGCCTTTTTCGTAAAAAGCCCCGTCACAATCCGGAACATCGGTCCGACGGAACACCATTGTCAGGACGGATATGCTATAGCTTACTTGAACACAAAGCGGGGCGGTGGCATGAATGGACGCGGCTCTCCAATCGCACAGGCTATCTCATGAATTCCGAATTTACCCAGATCCTCAGCCAGTTAGAACAGCATCACGAACAGGCCGCCCCCAAAGACATGCGTGCCGCCTTCGCCGCCGAGACCAATCGGTTCGACCGGTTCTCCGCCAGCCTTGATGACCTGTTTCTCGATTATTCAAAATGTGCTGTTGATGGCGAGACCATGCAATTGCTGGAAGCGCTGGCCGAGGCGGCCAATCTGGAAGAAAAGCGCGAGGCCATGTTTGCCGGCGAACATATCAATATTACCGAAGACCGGGCGGTCTTGCACACGGCGCTGAGAAACATGACCGGCGACCCGGTCTATGACAATGGCGAAAATGTCATGCCGGACATCATCGCCGTGCTGGAGGCGATGGGGGCCTATTGCGACCAGATACGCGATGGCACGATTGCTGGCGCAACCGGGCAAAAGATAACCGACGTCGTCAACATCGGCATTGGTGGGTCGGATCTTGGACCGGCAATGACCTGTCTTGCGCTGTCGCCCTATTGTGATGGACCGCGCGCGCATTTCGTGGCGAATATCGATGGAGCCGATATTTCCGATACGCTTGCCCCACTCAATCCGGCAACAACCCTCATCATCATTGCCTCGAAAACCTTCACCACCATTGAAACCATGACCAATGCCGCCACAGCACGGCGGTGGATTGCCGAGCACCTGGGCGAGGAGGCGGTCAAGCACCATTTTGTTGCGGTTTCGACGGCACTCGACAAGGTTGCAGCCTTTGGCGTGCGGCCGGACCGGGTCTTCGGCTTCTGGGATTTTGTCGGTGGGCGCTACTCCATCTGGTCGGCCATCGGCCTGCCCCTGATGATGGCCATCGGGCCCGAGAGCTTCAACCGGTTTCTGGTGGGCGCCCATGACATGGACAGGCATTTTCGTTCCGCGCCCATTCTTGACAATCTGCCCATGCTGCTTGGCCTGATCGGTTATTATCACCGCGCCATCTGCAATTACCCCTCACGCGCGGTCATTCCCTACGACCAGCGTCTGCAGCGACTGCCTGCCTATCTGCAGCAGCTTGACATGGAATCCAATGGCAAGAGCGTGCAGATGGACGGTTCGCCCCTCACCGGCCCCTCCGGGCCGCTTGTGTGGGGCGAACCGGGCACAAACAGCCAGCATGCCTTTTTCCAGCTTCTGCATCAGGGCAGCGATATCATCCCGGTGGAATTCATCATTGCGGCCAACGGACACGAACCGGAACTGACGCATCAGCACAAGCTGCTGATGGCCAATTGTCTTGCCCAATCGGAAGCGCTGATGCGGGGCCGCACCCTGGAAGAGGCGCGGGCGCAATTGAAGGAGAAAGACGGCGCGGCGCAGGACGCGCTGGCGCCACACCGTGTCTTTGCCGGAAACCGGCCTTCCGTGACCCTCGTCCATGCGAAGATGACACCCTACGTGCTCGGCCGGTTGATCGCCCTTTACGAACACCGGGTGTTCGTCGAAGCCCAGCTATACGGCATCAACGCCTTTGACCAATGGGGCGTGGAACTGGGCAAGGAGCTTGCAACCGCCCTGCTTCCTGTCGTCGAAGGGCAGCAAGACGCAGAAGGCCATGACAGCTCCACGGCAGGACTGATCGCCTACTTGCAGAAAATGGGCAAAAGCTGATGCTTACCGCGTGCGGATAGAGCCAATGGTCTCAAGCGAATTGGGAAAAATGCGTGCAGGCCATTGGTATAGCTGCATTGATCCGGAACTGGAGGCGCTGCGGGACCGGGCACGCAGAGCTGTTCACGCACACAATACGATGGCGCCGCAAGAGCGCGGCAATATGGCCCCGGCGCTCAAACAGCTGATGGCGTCCGTGGGCAACGACGTCTATCTGGAAGCGCCGTTCCATTGCGCCTATGGCATGAATATCATTCTCGGCAATCAGGTCTATTTCAATGCCGGTTGCACCATTTTGGACACGGCCCGGGTTTCCATTGGTGATTCATCCATGTTTGGCCCGGCAGTACAGATCTATTGCGCCGAGCATCACAAGGCCCCGGAGAAAAGAGCTGCTGGCCTGGAGATCGCCAAACCTGTCACCATCGGCAGAAACGTCTGGATCGGCGGCGGTGCGATCATTCTGCCGGGCGTTGCCATTGGAGACAATGCCATTGTCGGCTCGGGGAGTGTCGTCACCCGCAATGTTGATGCCGGTGCGACTGTCGTCGGTAATCCGGCCAGGAAAATCGAACCGAATTGAGCCGTCTCACGCGCGAAGCGAGATGGGATTTTCCCCGTAGTGCCGTTTGAAGGCGCGCGAGAACCCCTCCGGCGAAGTATAGCCATAACGACGGGCGATGTGGTCCACCCGGTCACCCCGGGTCACATCCTGCCGGGCAAGGATCAGGCGCCAGCGGCGCAAATAGGCCACGGGTGGCTCGCCGACGGTCGCCTGAAATAATTCGGCAAAACGGCTGCGCGACATGCCGGCAATCTGCGCCAGATCCTCATTGCACCAGTTTCGTCCCGGTTGCTCATGGATGGCCACAATGGCACGGCTGAGGCGTACATCCGAAAGTCCGGCCAACAATCCCGGACGGGTCGATCCCAGTTCGATCTGCGAGCGCAGCATCCTGACAATCAGAACCTCGCCAAGCCGGTTGATCACCGAGCCGCCGCCACAGCGTTGGGCGGCGAGTTCCGACTGCATCAAACCAATCAGGGCAACCGTTTCTTGATCCTGGCGCAGGTCAAGCTCAACCAGATCAGGAAGCGCGGCAATCAACGGGTTGGATTTTCCACCCCAATCGACCGCTGCGGCAAACACAATATTGGTGGTAGGGATGTCAAACCCGCATTGGTCGGTGCGAAAACGCAACCGGCCCGGTTTTCCGTCGACACCGGACAAAACCACCAGCGTTGCCTCGTTCAAAGGCGCCATTTTCACGCTCAGGCTGAACCGGTCCATCAGCGTCGTCAGTCTGTCAATCTTGTACATTCAGGATTTTCTGTCTGTTTTTCAGGGTTTGACAGACATTAATATCGGTATTGTGCTGAGGCAACCCAATTCATGAAAGAGATTCCATGCTGATACCCCGCCAGAAAACACCCGATCTGATCTTGCCAACACTTGATCACGGCACCTTTGATCTGTCCAAAGACAAGTCGGAACACGGCACCATCATCTGCTTCTACCGCGGCCTGCATTGCCCCCTGTGCGCAACCTATCTGACTGAATTCCAGAAACGCGTCGCCGATTTCACTGCGCGCGGAGCGAACACAATCGCCATCAGTTCCGATGGTGAGGAGCGCACCCGCGCCATGGCCGACAAGATCGGTGCCGATTCGCTGCGTTTTGCCTATGATCTGCCGCTTGCCAAAGCCCGCGAATGGGGTCTCTACATTTCCACCTCGCGTGGCAAAACCTCCATCGGCATAGAAGAGCCTGCGCTTTTCTCGGAACCCGGCCTGTTCATGGTCACGCCGCAACAGACTCTCTATTATGCTTCCGTACAGACAATGCCATTTGTGCGACCGCATTTTTCGGAACTTGTCGGCGCACTGGATTTTGCCATTGACAAAAACTATCCGGCACGTGGTGAATATACCGGCGCCGTATAGGCCAGACTTCATCAAGGGAGTTGCCTTCCTCAACGGGCCTGTCTTCCTAGCAGACTTCGGGAAGACCATACCCGCCATTGCGCAGGGGCAGGCTCTCTCCTGCCATAGCGCGTGTTGAAAGTGATCCGGCCACACTGGCCGGATATACATCTGTGCACTGTGATGAATGACAAGAATATTGATTTCGGCATTGCGATCCAGTAGGGCTCTTGCACCGATAATACCCATCGTATGGTCGGAAGTTGCACACCATGTGTCAAAGAGAACATATGCCTGGTAAAATCAATTGCACATTCTCCTTCGGAAAAGTGCAGTCATGCGCAGGATACACGTGCCGCACCATTTGAAATGCCATTGCTGCTTTGCCTGTGTTTGGCAGCATGCAGATTGTTTTGACGAGAGCCACTCGGCATGAACGCCGGAATCGCTCGCGCGAGCCTCAATATCTGCGCCATATTTGCCTTCTATCTGGCCGCCGCCATGTTGATTCCATCGGCAGTGGACTTTGCAATGAACAATCCGGACTGGAAGGTCTTCGGCCTGTCCGCGCTGTTGATCGGCACAATTTCCGCTCTGGTGGCCGTTGCCTCCCGCGGCAGTCAACCCACCAATTCGACCCGGTTCACTTTTCTTCTGGTCAACATGCTCTGGCTGACCTTCGCACTGGTCGGTTCCGTGCCCTTCATGGAATCAACCATGCAAATGTCGTTTGCTGACGCATTTTTTGAATCCATGTCGGGCATTACCACCACCGGGGCTACCGTGCTGACCGGACTGGACACAATGCCGCCTGGCCTGCTGCTGTGGCGCTCCATCCTGCAATGGGTTGGCGGCTTTGGCGTGATCGCCCTTGGCCTGTTCATACTGCCCTTCCTCAAGGTCAGCGGGTCGGGCGTCTTCCGGGTGGAATCATCGGATCGCAACGAGCGCCCCTTTGCGCGTTTTTCCACCTATGCCTTTAACATGCTGCTGATCTATGTGGCTTTGACCTTGCTGTGCGCCGTTTTGTATTTCGTTGCCGGCATGTCCGGGTTTGACGCCTTCAATCATTCCATGACAACCGTATCGACCGGCGGCTTTTCCACCCATGATGCGTCGTTTGGATTTTTCGAACAGCAATCGATTCAATGGATCGGCATTGTCTTCATGCTGCTTGGAGCCATGCCGTTCACCACCCTCATTCTCATCGGCCTGAAGGGGCGCTTCAATATATTTGCCGACCATCAGGTGCCCGTCATGCTGGCGATGGTCACTGTGCTGGCGCTCGCCATGGCCATTCAGGTTGATCTGGCTGGCATTGTTGATATCCAGGAGGGTTTCACCAAGGCCGTCTTTACCATTGTCTCACTGGTGACAACGACCGGTTATGCCAATACCGACTATATTCAATGGGGCGGATTTGCCATGTCGCTGGTGATGCTCGCCACGGTCGTCGGCGGCTGTTCGGGCTCCACTTCAGGCGGGGTCAAGGCCTACCGCTGGATCATCGGCTACAAGATGATACGCCGTGCACTGGATCTGTTCATCTACCCGAATGCGGTCAAAAATGTGCGCACCGGCATGGTCAGCGTTCCAGAACGCATACAGACCGTTACCCTGTTGTTTTTCACGGCCTATTTTTTCCTGATCGGCGTTGGCACAGTTGCCCTCACCCTGGCGGGCATGGACCTGTTCGGCGGTTTCTCGGCAACACTGACCGCTCTGAGCAATGTCGGGCCGGGCATGACGGAAGAGATCGGTCCGGCCGGCACATTTACCAATCTGACCGATGGGGCCAAATGGGTGATGGCTGCCTTGATGTTGCTCGGCCGGCTGGAAATTTTTGCCGTGCTGGTGATGTTCAGCCCGGCCCTGTGGCGGTACTGAAAGGTCGACCTCGATCGGTCTCAATCCACCGCGATGACGACATTTCCCCTTTTGCGGCCCGTATCCACATAGGCATGGGCCTCGACGATCTTGTCCATGGGATAACAGCGGTCAATCACCGGCCTGTAAACACCGGTCTCGGCGAGATGGGCGAGAAACCGCAACTCCTCCGCCAGTTCAGGTGCATAGCCAGCAATACCCTTTTTACCGTCCCTTTTTCGAGCAAAGATCATTTTCAGCATTTGCCCAAGGCTGCCTGCAACCATCAAAAACCGACCATTTGTCTTCAGGCTTTTTTCTGCGCCTGCATAGGACAAGGTGCCTGTCGTATCAAGAATTATGTCGTAGCTCTGCCCATTGCGGGAAAACTCCTCTTTTGTGTAATCCACCAGGACATCGGCGCCGATGGAGCGCACCAGATCCAGATTGGCCGTACTGCAGACCCCTGTCACCTCAGCGCCAAAGTGTTTTGCCAATTGTACGGCAGCCGTGCCGACACCGCCGGACGCACCATTGATCAGGACCTTGTCGCCATGTTTGATTCCCGCCTTGTCACGCAGAAAGTTCAGGGCCGTTGCGCCGCCAAAGGAAAGAGCGACGGCTTCCTGACTGGTCAGGTTGGCTGGCTTGCGGGCGATGGCCTTGTCCTCAGCCAGAACCGCATATTGCGCATAGCCTCCCAAGGCGGCGCCGGGATAGGCAAAGACCGCATCTCCAATCTTGAAATGTTTGACGGCTTTGCCGATGGCGACGATTTCACCGGCAAATTCCGTGCCCAGAACCTTGTGCCTCGGGCCAAAGACCCCGAAGACCAGTCTGCCGATCAGCCCGAAGCCGGCGGGCATGTCGAGGCTTCTTGCCCGGTAATCGCCCGTTGTCACACTGGTTGCCTGGATTTTCACCAGAACTTCATTGTCTGCAGGCGTCGGCTTTTCCAGTTCCACTGATTTCAAGACATCCGGTGGGCCGTAGGTGTCATAGGTGATGGCTTTCATTTTCGCTTCCAATGTTTCTTTGCTGCGGTTGCCCGGAATATACCTATGCCTATTTGCCAATGGAATTGACCAATTTCGTAATCGTGTTATGCAATTTTGTATGGATTGGAAAGCAGCAAAATTCGACTGGAACAGGGCCAGAGCCTTTCTCGTGACGGCAGAAGAGGGCTCTCTTTCGGCAGCGGCAAGGGCGCTTGGCATGACGCAACCCACACTTGGCCGCCAGGTTGATGCCCTTGAGCAGGAACTGGGCATTGCGCTTTTCCAGCGGGTGGGGCGCGGGCTTGTCCTGACATCCGGCGGTCTGGAGCTTCTGGACCACGTGCGCGCCATGGGAGAAGCTGCAAACCGCGTTTCGCTGACGGCATTCGGTCAGTCGCAATCCATCGAGGGCAACATATGCATTTCCGCCAGCGAGGTCTATGCAGCGCATCTGCTGCCACCGATCATCGCCAAATTGCGTGCAGCGCAGCCCGGGATCACCATCGAAATCGTCGCATCGCATGCGACAAGCGATCTGCGGCGACGCGAGGCCGACATTGCGATCCGCAATTTCCGCCCCAGCGAGCCTGATCTCGTCGCCAAAAAGATCCGGGACGTTCCAGCCCGACTCTATGCCACGCCTGCCTATCTTGAGCGCATCGGCAATCCGAAGCTTCCCTATGACCTGCGGCATGCCGACTTCATCAGCATCAGCAGCGGTGACATGTTCATGAATGGCCTGAATGCACTCGGCCTGAACCTGACGAGGGACAATTTCCCCATCATGACGGAGAACTATCTGGTCATGTGGGAGCTGGTGAAACAGGGGCTGGGCATTGGCATTCTGGATGCCCATATCGGCGATGCGGAACCTCTGGTCGAGCAGGTTCTTCCGGCGCTCGAGCCCTTGATGTTTCCCATATGGCTGGTCGCACATCGCGAGCTGAATACAAGCCGGCGTATCCGGACTGTTTTTGACATGCTGGCCAGCGCGCTTGCCCGGCCATAGCGACCCGGCCATAGAGACATGAGATGATGACGGTTTCAGTGAAGTGCTGATCTGCCTGTGGAGGCATTCATGCGACGCAGCGTGGCTTTAAAAAGTACCGCACCATCGCATGCAGTGCCACACGTGTACTACCCCAAACCAAAACGCCCGCCAAAAAGGCGGGCGCTGATAATTCCATTGCATCCGCAGAGGTTGATCAGCCCATGGTCGGGATGACAAATTCCGCGCCGTCTTTCACACCGGAAGGCCAGCGCGATGTGACCGTCTTGGTCTTTGTGTAGAAGCGGAAAGCGTCTGTTCCGTGCTGGTTGAGATCGCCGAAGCCGGAGCCTTTCCAGCCACCGAATGTGTAATAGGCAATCGGCACAGGAATGGGTACGTTGATGCCGACCATGCCGACCTGAACGCGGGAGGCAAAATCACGGGCCGCGTCACCGTCACGGGTGAAGATGGCAACGCCATTGCCGTATTCATGTTCGCTTGGCAGGCGCAGTGCATCTTCATAATTGTCGGCACGCACAACGGACAGGACCGGTCCGAAAATCTCTTCCTTGTAGATGCGCATGTCCGGCGTCACATTGTCGAACAGGCAGCCACCCATATAGTAGCCATTCTCATAGCCCTGCAGCTTGAAATCGCGACCGTCGACCAGAAGGTTCGCACCTTCCTCGATGCCGAGGTCAACATAGCCCTTGACGCGGTCCAGAGCCTGCTGGGTCACCAGAGGACCGAAATCGGCAGAAGGATCGGTTGACGGGCCAACCTTGAGACTTTCAACCCGCGGCACCAGCGCTTCGATCAGGCGGTCTGCGGTCTGCTTGCCAACGGGCACGGCAACCGAAACAGCCATGCAGCGCTCGCCGGCAGAACCGTATCCGGCGCCAATCAGCGCATCAACGGCCTGATCCATATCGGCGTCGGGCATGATGATCATGTGGTTCTTGGCGCCACCGAAACATTGCACGCGTTTGCCGTTCGCACAGCCGCGGCTGTAGATATAGTGGGCGATCGGTGTCGAGCCGACAAAGCCGATTGCCTTGACATCGGGATCATCGAGGATCGCGTCAACAGCTTCCTTGTCGCCATTGACGACGTTCAAAATGCCTGCAGGCAAACCGGCCTCGATGAACAGTTCGGCAATGCGCATCGGCACGCCCGGATCACGCTCGGAGGGCTTCAATATATAGGCATTGCCAACGGCGAGCGCCGGAGCAATTTTCCACAATGGGATCATGGCTGGAAAGTTGAAAGGCGTGATCCCGGCAACAACACCGAGCGCCTGGCGCATGGAATAAACATCGATGCCCGGACCGGCGCCATCGGTGAATTCACCCTTCATCAGGTGCGGGGCGCCAATGCAGAATTCGACGACTTCCAGGCCGCGCTGAATATCGCCCTTGGCATCGGGAATGGTCTTGCCGTGTTCGCGTGCCAGCAATTCGGCCAGTGAATCATATTCGGCATGCACGAGATCGAGGAATTTCATGAAGATCCGGGCACGACGCTGCGGGTTTGTCGCGGCCCAGGCCGGCTGCGCAGCCTTGGCGACTTCCACCGCGGCCCGCATTTCTTCCGCATTGGCAAGAGCAACCTTGCCCTGCACAGTGCCGTCCATGGGCTGCAGCACATCCGCTGTACGCCCGCTTGTTCCGGCAACATGCTTGCCGCCGATGAAATGTCCAATATCACGCATTTGAAACCTCCAGATTGAGTTGACCTATTGTGCGCTTTAATTTCTGAAAATCAACACGCAGACTATCGCAACCGTTGTGCGTCGATTATAGCTCACAATCACCATCGGAGGTTTGGCATGAATTGGGACGATGTTCGCATATTTCTGGCTGTTGCCCGCGCCGGGCAAATCCTCGCTGCCTCCCGGCGGCTGGGACTTAACCATGCAACGGTCGGGCGGCGGGTCAGCGCCCTGGAGGCAGAGTTGCAGTCCAAACTGCTGGTCCGGCGAACCAATGGCTGCGATCTGACACCCGAGGGCGAAGCCTTCCTGCAGGCGGCAGAACGCATGGAATCCGAAATGCTGTCGGCACGCGCTGCCGTCGGCAGGACGGATACGGAAGTCACCGGCGCGGTGCGCATCGGTGCGACAGATGGTTATGGCATTGCCTTTCTGGCGCCGCGCCTTGGCGAATTGACCAAACGCTATCCCGGTCTGAAGATACAATTGGTGCCGGTTCCCCAGAGTTTTTCGCTGTCGCGCCGCGAAGCCGATATTCTGATCACCGTCGAACGCCCCGATGTGGGCCGGCTGATCACCCGCAAACTGGTCGATTATGCGCTGGGGCTCTACGCTTCGAAAGCCTATCTGGCACTCAACGGTACACCCGACAGTGACGAGGCTTTGAAAACCCACAGCCTGATCGGTTATGTCGAGGACCTGATCATTTCACCGCGGCTGCATTATCGCTCCGACTTCGTCCGCAATTGGCAATCGGATTTCGAGATATCGGCGGTGCTGGGCCAGGTGGAGGCGGTGCGCGCCGGTGCCGGCATCGGCATATTGCACAAGTTCCTTGCCCGTCCGCATGAAGACCTGGTGCCCATTTTGCCGCACAAGCAGGTCGATCGCACCTACTGGATTGTCTACCACGAAAACCTGCGCAACATTCGCCGCATCAAGGCCGTCGTGGATTTTATCGCAGAGCAAACCGAGCGAAACAGAGAACGGTTCCGCTAGAGCATGCCGTCATGCTGCAAAAATGCTGCGCACAGGGGTGCAGCATTTTTGCAGCATAAACGGAATTATCCTATATTTATCATATGGATGCTATTCCACCAGCGCAGCACTTCATTTTTTCACAAAACGAATTATGTTGCAGCGCACAATAAAGACAGACGTGATTCAAAATCCTCGTAGGAAAATTCCCGAACGATCTCCAGCGCATCGGTCCGGCTGTCCCACAGGGCCAGAGCCGGCAGCGGCGTGCCGTTGAAGGTCGTGGCCTTGACCATGGTGTAATAGGCCAGATCGAGAAACACCAGTCGGTCGCCCACCTCCAACGGCTGATCAAACCGATAGGTCCCGATGACATCGCCGGCAAGGCAGGTTGGTCCACCCAGCCGAATGACGTCAGGCGCGCCTGCGCGCGCTTTGGTGTCACGTGGCAGGGTCCGGGCTCCCACCACATCGGGCGTAAAGGGCGCTTCGATGACATCAGGCATATGGCAAGTGGCCGAAGCATCCATGATGGCCAGTTCACCGATATTGCTGGCGCGGTCCAGCACTTCGCTGACCAGCGCGCCGGCATGCAGGGCAACGGCTGTTCCCGGCTCCAGATAGACCTTCAAGCCGGTGCGTGATCGAAAATCCACCAGTCTTGCGATGAACCGGTCGAGCGGGAAATCCTCTTCGGTGATCAGCAGTCCGCCGCCGAGATTGATCCAGTCGATGGCGCCAAAAAGGTGGCCGCAATGGCTTTCAACAGCACCCAGCATGCGATCAAAGGCCTCAAAGGAATGATCACACAGGGCGTGGACATGGATGCCGGAAAGACCATCCAGATCTTCCGGTCGCACATCGCCTGCCGGCACACCCAGACGCGACCAGGGTGAACAGGGATCATAAAGCGGATTGGCCACTTCCGTGTGCCCCGGATTGATCCGCAGGCCGAAAGACACATCAGCGCTTTCCTGCAATTTGCCGCGAAAGCGCTGCCACTGCCCGAGGGAATTGACGATTACATGGTCTGCGTATTGCAGCAATTCGTCAATCTCTTGCTCCTTGAGGCCCGGCACATAGGCGTGCACCTGCCCGCCAAAGCGCTGCTTTCCAAGCCGTGCCTCGTAAAGCCCGCTTGCTGCCGTGCCCGCCAGATATCTGGAAATCAGATCACCCACGGCAAAACAGGAAAAGGCCTTGAGGGCCAGCAGCACTTCGACGCCGCTTTCATCGGCAACCCGCTTGAGCCGCTTGAGGTTTTCCTCCAGCCGGACAAGGTCCAGCACATGGCAGGGGCTGGGCACGCGCGCGGGGTCAAAACGGGAAAAGGCGTGGGTCATGGTCGGTTCAGGCCTCACCCGGCCAGGGCCAGCTTCCATCCACCGGCAATTCCTGCACATGCCAGTCGATGCCAATTTGCGGCATCAATGCCAAAAAGGGGTCGGGATCCAGTTCTTCCACATGGGTCATGGTTTGCGGGTTCCATGTGCCATCAGCAATCAACCGCGCCGCCGTGATGACCGGAATGCCTGTGGAATAGGAGATCGACTGGCTTCCCACCTCACGGTAATTGTCCTGATGATCACAATTGGACCAGATGAAGAAACGCTTTTCTTCGCCGTCCTTGCGACCCTTTACATCCACGCCGATGCAAATCTTGCCTGTGTAATCCTTTGCCAGGGAGGCCGGATCAGGCAGCAGGGCTTTGACCAGACGGTTGGGCGCAACCTTGACGCCATCAACCTCCACCGGGATTGACGATGTCAGTCCGAGACTGTCCAGTACATTGAAGACATTGAGATAGTGGTCGCCAAATCCCATCCAGAAGCTGATGCGAACGGTGCCGGGAAAATTGACGGCCAGCGACTGGATCTCGTCGTGGCCCATGGAATAAACACGGTGGGTGCCAACCTGCGGCAGCGTCACGTCCATCCATTCAGAATGGCGCGGTATGGTTTTCCAGGCCCCCTCCTCCCAGGTGATCACATCTTCCTTGACCTCCCGCAGATTGATGTCGGCATCAAAATTGGTGGCGAAATAGCGCCCGTGATCACCGGCATTGACGTCGATAATGTCAATCGTGTCGACCTCATCGAGCAGATGCTTTCTGGCATGGGCACAGAAAATATTGACGACGCCGGGGTCAAAACCCATCCCCAGAAAAGCATTGAGCTTCTTGTCGGCGAATTTGGGGCGGCGCGGCCATTCCACATAGGAATACCAGGGTGATTCAATATCTTCCAGAAACTCCTGTTCGGCCAGAGCCGTGTCCAGATAGCTGGCACCGGTCTCAAGGCAGGCATCCAGAATGGTGGCGTTGCAATAGGAAGAGGCGACATTCAGCACGATCTTCGCATCGAGATCGCGGATCAGCCCGATCATCGAGGCAGGATCGCGCGCATCGACGGTGCGCACATCCAGCAAAGGCGCATCGCCGGCCTGGCCCCAACGCGCCTGAATATCTGCCGCTATCGCATCGAGTTTTTGCTGATTGCGCGCAGCCAGCGTGATCGTTCCAAAATCGTTGCGGAACTGCACAGCCTTGTTGGCCGTGACCTGGCCGACGCCTCCGGCGCCGACGATCAGAAGATTGGACTTTGCCATAGGCTTGTCCCCTATTGTTTTCGTTTCAGGATGATTTTTGCGGAAGTTCGCTGATGCCGCCATTGCGGCTTGACCATTCCAGTGGGGCGTTCAGAAAGGCTTCAACGTCTGAAAGTGTCTTCTCGTCAAAATATTTGTTCTTGCGTGAGACGGCCAGGACATCCCACCAGGTTGCCAGATAATGCAACGTCATGCCATGCGCCTTGAGGCGCTCCGGCGCATCCTTGAATATGTCGTAATAGAAGACCGCGAATGTGTGATCGATCGTGCCGCCAGCGGAACGAATGGCCTCGGCAAACTTGATCTTGCTGCCACCGTCGGTCGTCAGGTCCTCGACCAGAATGACCCGGCTGCCTTCCGGCATGTCGCCTTCGATCTGCGCATCACGACCGAAACCCTTTGGCTTCTTGCGGATATATTGCATCGGCAGCCCCATGCGCTCGGAGATCCATGCGGCGAAGGGAATGCCCGCCGTTTCGCCGCCGGCCACACTGTCAAACTGCTCGAAACCGGCTCCGCGCTGGATGGTGCCCACGGCAAAATCCATAATGGCCGAACGGATGCGCGGATAGGAAATCAGCTTGCGGCAATCGATATAGACGGGACTGGCCAAGCCTGAGGTGAATGTATAGGGCTTGTCAGAACGGAAATGCACCGCCTTGATCTCGACAAGCATCTTGGCGACCATTTCGGCAACCACTGCACGGTCCGGATAGGTATTTGAGAACATTTGGATCCCTCTGTTTTCAGATGGGCCGACTCTTACGCTTTTGCGTCGACATCCCAGTAAATCGGGAACATCGGATCAAAGACCGTCACGGCTCCAGATTTGGTTTCGATTTTGTCCGGCAGATCCACCGGTGTTTCACGCCGCGTCAGCCGCATGGTGGCTTCATTGACCGGCAATCGGTAAAACCCCGGCCCGTTGAGCGAGGCAAAGGCCTCCAGCCGATCGAGGGCGTCTTCCTGTTCAAACACATGCGCCAGACAGGCCATCGTATTGATCGAGGAGAAAACACCGGCACAGCCACAGGCGCTTTCCTTCGCCGGATCGAGATGCGGCGCGGAATCGGTTCCTAGGAAAAACCGCGCGTTGCCCGAGGTTGCCGCTTCCCGCAGCGCCAGCCGGTGACTTTCGCGCTTGGCAATGGGCAGGCAATAATAGTGCGGGCGGATGCCACCCACCAGAATGGCGTTGCGATTGATGATCAGGTGATGGGTGGTGATGGTGCCACCGATGCCCTCAGCCCCATCACGCACATAGGCCACGCCCTCTTGTGTGGTGATATGTTCCATGACGATCCTGAGCGTCGGAAAACGCCTACGGATCGGCTCAAGCACACGTTCGATAAAGACAGCTTCACGGTCGAATATATCAACATCGGGATCGGTCACTTCCCCATGAACACACAGCGGCACGCCCGCCTGCGCCATGCGCTCCAGCACCGGATAGACCTTCTCCATATCCCGCACACCGCTTTGCGAATTGGTCGTGGCCCCGGCCGGATAGAGTTTGACGGCACGGATCGCACCGCTTTCGAAGCCGGCAACAACATCATCGGCATCGGTTGTCTCGGTAAGATAGAGCGTCATCAGCGGGGTGAAATCATGCCCCTTGGGCAGCGCCTTTTCGATACGGGCGCGATAGGCATTGGCAGAGGCGCAATCGGTCACCGGCGGCACCAGATTCGGCATGATGATGGCTCTGGAAAAATGCGCACTGCTGTGCGGCAGCACCGCCTCCAGCATATCGCCGTCGCGAAGATGGAGATGCCAGTCATCGGGGCGGCGAATGATAAGGTCCTGCATGGAAATATCCGTCATCTGCGCGGCTGTGCCTGCCAGGGCCAAGCGCTTCATCTGCGTTGCGGCCTGCATATAGGCAAATGAAGGCAAGAACCAGTGCAGCCGGGCGCAATTGACGGCGTTTTCGCCAGATTTTTACCGCATGAGACAATGCCCCGGATTTCTCTGTTATCGGCAAATCAGACCGTCTATGCTCAGGCTGTACCAGATTCGCCTGCCACGAACGATTTCAAGGACCGTCCATCATGAATATTGATCTTCTGCGCCGCCTTTGTGAAACGCCGGGTGTACCGGGCCATGAGGACCGGGTGCGTGACCTCATCATATCGGAGATCGAGCCGCTTTTTGATGAGGTGCGGGTTGATCCCATGGGGTCCTTGTTGTGCCGCCGTGATGCACGCAAGGCGTCGAAAGATCCCAAAAAAATCATGCTGCTGTGTCACATGGACGAGATCGGCTTCCTGGTGTCGCACATTACCGACAAGGGTTTCATCTATGTTCAGCCAGTGGGCGGCTTTGACGCCCGCAACCTGTTTTCCCGCCGGGTGCTGGTTTCCACTGATGATGGCGACCTGAAGGGCGTGATGAACCCCGGCGGTCGCCCGGTCCACATCGCAACGCCGGAAGAACGCAAGAAAGTGCCGGAGGTCAGCGAATTCATCATTGATATGGGCCTGGGCGAGGCCACCAAGGACCACGTCAAGGTTGGCGATATGGTGACCATGGATGAACCATTGATCGAAATCGGCGACAAGATCGTTTCCAAAGCACTCGACAATCGGGTTGCCTGCTGGCTCGGCATTGAGGCAATCCGGGCGCTGGGCGATAGCAAACATGCCTGCGAAATCCACGTGGCATTCACCTGTCAGGAAGAGGTTGGCCTGCGCGGTGCGCGCACCGCGGCCTTCTCCATCAAACCGGATATCGGCATCGGCATCGATACGACCCTGTCCTGCGACACGCCCGGCGTGCCGGAACAGGACCGGACCACCGAACACGGCAAGGGCTTCGGCCTGCATGTGAAGGATTCCAGTTTCATTGCCGACCGCGCACTGGTTGCCGAGATCGAAGCCATTGCCATCAAGCAGAAGATCCCCCATCAGCGCACCATGCTGCGCGCCGGCGGTCAGGACGGTGCAGCCGCACAGCAGGCCGCCGCCGGCGCGAGAGCCGTCGGCATTGTGGTCGGCACCCGCTACATCCATACGGTCACCGAAATGATCCACCGCAGTGATCTGGAAGCGGCACGTGACATTCTGGCGGCCTATCTGAAAAAGGCCTGATCTGCGCTAAAGACGAACACCGCCGACAGGCATGGTGGGCTTTGCCCCGCCTGTCGGCCAGTGTCGTCTGCAAGTGTTTGGCCGCATCAAATCAGGGCCACCACCACACCCGCCAAGATGAAGGCGATGCCGGAAATTTTGACCAGCCAGCCGGCATCAGCCTGCGTCTTCTCGATGACAATCAGCCCTGTCAAAGCGGCCATGGCCAGCAGGTTCATCAGACCGAATACAAACATTGTCAGCATGAGCGGCCAACAGCATTTGACGCATTGCACGCCGTGGGTCCAACCGGACTGCACAGCGGACATATCCCCTGGCGCTCCATGGAGGGACATTTGGCAGGCCATGAGGCGCCGGCGCTTGCTGCCGGTTAGTTGAAAGGCTCCGGCAAATATCAGCACGGCAGCGTTCAGCACGCGCTCTGTTGAGACCATATGGGCATCCAGCATCTGTACGGATCGCAGCAGCCATTGCAGGCCGACCGCCACAAGACAGAACCCCAGCCAGGCCAGCAGGTAGAAGGTGACGAAGCGCAGTGCCGGACCAAAGTGCGTTTGCTGCCGCTGAAAGCCTGGCAGGAGCGTCGGCACCATCATCGCCAGTACCATGGCCTGCCACATGGCCAGCGCCTTGGCAAAATCAACAACACTCCAGTCAACCGACTGGGTGACGCAAATCGAATAGAGCACCTGCAGTCCGGACAAATAGGGCGTGAGGAACGCAAAAAGCGCCATGCCCGGGCCCGCATCAGCAACAGTGCCGCGCATCGACAGTTCCAGACACTGGATCGTCATGAAGAGCCAGCCGGTCGCGACCAGAAGGATCAAAAGCGCCCGGGCGGGCTGGAATGCCCAAGGCATCGGCGCCTGTCCCGGCAAGCCCTTGCTCATGCTTTTCCGGGTCCCGCAGGAAGCGGGAATTTTCCCGGGCTGGCAAACGGATTGACGTAGAGCTGGTCATGACTTTCCACGCCGACCTCCAGCACACAATCTGTTCTTGGCCGCGCCACGCACAGCAGCACATAGCCCAGTTGCGACTGGCGTTTGTTCAGCGCCGTTCCATTGGGCTGGCGAACGCTGCCTTCGATCAGCCTGGCGGCGCAGGTGATGCAGCCGCCATAGCGGCAACCGATGGGCAGAACATGGCCGGCCGCTTCAACGGCGTCGATGATCGCCTCGTCATCACCAACCTCGAGTGTCAGGTTGTTGCGGTTTTTCAGGGTGACGCGGAAACGCGGCAATGGGCTTCCTCCAGTCGAGGACCAACGGCAATGGTGGCGCCGCACCGCACCAAAAGGTCGCGGCGCGGCGCCAGGGATTCAGACCCAGATATCGGACGAGCAATCGCCACCGGGATAACGTGTTTCATGGGCGCGGGCCGGGCCATCGGGTTCCTGGCCGAAATCAACAAGAAATTTCTCATTGATCGCCATGCCGCCGTTTTCATTGTCACAATCAACCAGCACCATGACGCCGCCGGCCTGTTTCATATCCGGGTAGAACTGATTGTCCCAGGTCGAAAACAGCGAGGTCGTGACATAGAGACGCTTGCCGTCCAGAGACAGCTGGATCATCTGCGGCGCCCCGGTCACGGCACGACCATTGACCTGTGGCGCCTTGCCCAGAAGCCCGCCGATCCAGACCTGGCCGGTGAGAACCGGATGGGACGGGTCGCTGATATCGTATTGCCTGAGATCGCCATGCAGCCAGTTGGAAAAATACAGATATTTGTCGTCCATCGACACCAGAATATCGGTGATGAGACCAGGCATCGGCACCGGAAAATCGGCGACATCTATCGACTCGACATCAATGACCTTCTCAATGTGCACCGCGCCATTTTCATCCTTGAACCAGTGAAAGATGTTGGACGACAGGGCCGCACCAACAAAGCCATGGGTGGAATCGGGATTATGGTGAAAGCGCACTTCCAACGGGATCAGGCCGTCACCGCCCAGGTCGACCGTGCGTGTGATGCTCTTGTTCCTGAAGTCCCAGAAATGGATATGCTGGCCGTATTTGCCTTTCCCGACATCCTCAAGATCAAAACCCGGCATGAATGTATTGGGCGCAGCCCATTCGGTTGACACCATCATGTTGTGGCGCGGCTGATACCAGAAATCATAGTTGAAATTCATACCCGTGATATCATTTTCCCACCGTCCCATGATCTCGAAATCCTTGTTGAGATGCAGGAAACCACCTGGCGCATTGCCATCGGCATCGCCCAGCATGGAGACAATGATATCGGACCCCAGGCAGTGAACCGTGTGGGGCGCCGAGAGATTTGTCTTCTTCTTGATTTCCGCACCGTCAATGGTCTTGAACAGGGTCGGGTTGCGCGGATCGGTGGCGGTATCGACAATATAGAAATTTGTCGTGCGCACGCCCGGAATGATCAGATATTTGCGCGCCATGCCGCTGTCCGAGTGGCACGATGAACAGGCATTCCAGCCCATGTGATGCAATTCGTCGCCGACAATCGGCATATGTGTGCGGGCAATGACCTGACCAAAGGTCGGGCTGTCTTCGTCCACATCGATCGTGGCCAGATAATCCGGCTTTTCAACTCCGGTGCCGGTATAGATGCATATGGTATAGACGAGTTTTTCCCGGGGAGCCCTGATGGCCTCCTGAGGCGATGCATAACCCGGTCCCGTACAGCATTCAGCTTGCGTATCAGACATGATTCATCCTCCCTTGATGACAGAGTATCTGTCAGGCAGGGAAGTCTGGCTTGATTGATGTGCGGTGGCAAGCGGTTTGTCCCACACGCAAAGCTATCCGCACCTTCTGGATTGGGGCGGGATCGGGGGCGCAGGCCCGGTTCTTATCGCGTTTTGAGCTGCGCGACAGCGCGGGCATAACCGCCGGCGGCGCCGTCGATAAAATGGATGTGATCATCCTGGGTGATGGACGGCACGATGCAGGTCATGATCGCTTCATCCTGCTCAAACAGACCATAGGCAATCACGCCCTGCCGGCTGGCATTGTCCAGAATCATCTCCAGCGCAATGCGTGTCTGCGCATCGCAGTCGAGCGTCATTTTGAGGCCATCTTCAAACTTGCGAAAATCGGCATTCCTGCCGGTGGTTTCCACATAATGCACCGGATTGAAGCCGCCAGCGCTCATGCCGGTGCGAAAGAAAAACCAGGCCAGCAGCGTCTCACCCAGCAGTTGAATCTTGCGTCTGAAGACGGACATGTCGCCATGCGTTGCCCTGGCCTCAAGGTCCAGTCCCTGCGGTGGCCAGGCATAGCCCGGCCCCTGCGGCGGCACCGGATGGCCGCCACGCTCCAGCCGTTCTGCGCATTTGACAATCTCATGCATGACGGAGGCCACTCTTTGTGGCGCGGCGCCGGGGGCAGGCAGGGCGACAAGCGAGAGAATTTTGCCATTTCTGGCCTGCATCGGTGTCCAGCGACACGACAGGCCCGCCAGGTCCGGCATGGTGCCGGCAGGCGCTGCTTCAATGGCATTGTGGCCCTGTTTCATCTGCTCTTCGGCCCAGGAGAGACCACCGCCGTCGAACATGGCATAATCGGCGCCTTGCGAGGCCTGATAACGCGCCACGCTGACATTGTTACCGGCAGAACGGATTTGCGAAACGGAGACAATGGCGACCCGCAGATCAATGTCGAATTCATCCAGCGCCCAACGCCGGACAGCCGCCAGCGCCGTGCGGGCGGCATCAAGGTGCTGCGGCCAGAAGGCAAAGGCCGCGCCATCACCACCAAAGGCAAAGGGCAATTGCTGCCCCTGCGCCGCATTGATCTGCGCCGAAATGACCGCAGCGCCAACGGTATTGACCAATTTGTACTTGCCTGCCTCGATCAGTTGGGTGGATCCGACAATATCGGCCGTTCCCACGAACCAGTCATCGGGAAGCGGTGTATAGGATGTGCCCTGCGTCAGGTCATCGAAGCGCGATTGCGCTGCAAGTCGGCTATAAAAACCGAGGCCGTCATTGCCTGCCGTGTCACTCATTTCCATAACTCCTGGGGTTTCGAGCTTTTGGCGGCAAAACAGCACCTCACCTGGCAAGAAACGATCATATGGACCTTACTGACCTGCCCGGGTCTTCTCATCC
>Ga0208648_1000117_pt1 | contig 85700 bp, 70 predicted proteins | sample AntAceMetag02UKL_FD_184772 | JGI IMG/M metagenome (GOLD analysis project Ga0208648, IMG submission 184772) | Saline lake microbial communities from Ace Lake, Antarctica - Antarctic Ace Lake Metagenome 02UKL (SPAdes) (version 2) | ecosystem: Environmental > Aquatic > Non-marine Saline and... | reverse complement strand
TGCGCATCAATGGTCCTTTGCTTTAGGCGGTCTTATTGTAGGCATGGGCGAGGTAATATATTTTCTTAAGTTCGGCACATTTATCCCGGTCACAACCGGCCTTGCCAAAATGTTTGCAACGGTAGAGCAGAATATAACCGGAACAGATACTATCCGCCAGCTTTATTCTCCTGATATTCATTGGGTTATTATCGGTGCACTCTTAGGTGCCTGGCTGGTGGGGCGACTTGAAAAAGAGAGCCGCAACTGGGTCAAGTATTCTCCCGGGATGCTCATAATAGCCCTAATCGGCGGTGTGATTTTCGGTTTTGGTACAAGACTTGGCCCTGGTTGTACAACCCACCATATTTTCGGCGGTCTTGCGGTCATGAGCCTGGCAAGCTGGACAATTGCCCTTTTAGGACTACCTTTTGCTTTTCTGGCTTTTGAGCTGGTTGCATGGCTGGGATATGGTCCATATTTCAAACACCAGGAAACATACAAAACAGCGGTTAAGTCCAGGGAGCTAAACCTTTACAATGATTATCGGCTTGTGCTAAACGATGGTTATAAACCTTGGAAAAGTATTCTTCGTATGATTCCATGGACAATTGTACTGATAGTTATATTATCATCTTTATACACGGGTTTTTTTGGCAACACCGCTCAATCCATAGGGTCGGGAAATCTCTTGGGAAACATCATTCGATTACTGGCCGGCGCAGGGTTGGGATTCGGGATTGCAAAGGCGGGAGTTGGTACTGAATGCGGTTTAATGGCCCCCGAGTCATTACTGGTTCCGGAAAGCCATTATGATAAATTGAATATTCCTCTTGTTACGCGCAAGATGTTTAAGGCCCTGCTGCCGGTTTCAGGTATTCTGAGCGCTATCATTACGCTCAATATTGTCGTGCTGATTATGTGGCTGTTTTTCGGCTGGCCTGTTCCTAATGCGGCTCCGAAACCGGCCGGATGGGGGCTTCATATCGGACACCTGCTTGCCGCTCCCTGTCTGGCGATAGGAAGTGTCTTTATGATTGGATGTGAAATAAGAAGCTACGGGCGTGTTGGTCTGGGATATCTGACTGGTATTGTCGCTTTTATCGGGTTCTATCTCGGTTATTTACCATACGTTTATTTCTATACTGAAATTGATAATTTTATTGCCCAGCATACCTTTATTCAAGCAAAAAATATCCCTGAGTTTATTACTGCAAATCCTCTCGGTCAAAAACTAATAGGAGTGTTATATACATTTATACTTATAGCCCTTCTTGTGGCAGTTGTTGTGTATGGAGCCAGGAGAATCGGGACAACACCAGGACAATATGTATCTAAAAACACCGATGACCTTTGTCTGCCTGATTAAAAAAACAGCTGCTGAAATTCAGCAATTTTCGGTTTGATTTAAATAAAGGTTCTTGCTAAATGAATTGCAAAAATCATCCTGAAAGACAGGCGGTGGCTGTTTGTCAAAAGTATAATATTGGTTATTGCAGGGAGTGTTGTGAGTTTCTGGATATAAACGAATGTTGCAAATGCTCGGATCCCAAACTTTACTGCAAATTCAGAACTCAGTGTATTATATGGGAACTTTCGCGTAAAAAATAGAATTTAACCAAAAATTGAGAAGGGTATCCTTGTGACACCAGGAAATTTTTCAGTCGATTTTGCAACCAGATATCCTAAGAGCGTAACAGTGGTAATTATTGTTCTGTCACTATTTTTGGGACTCTTAGCTGCTGTACCCTCGATCTGGCCGGACAGGTTCCCGGCACTTAATTCCCTTGCGGTGGACACGGACCCTGAAAACATGCTTGCGGCCGATGAGCCGGTGCGGGTTTTTCATGACCGCATGAAGAAAGAGATGGCCCTGTATGACATGGTTGTGGTGGGGGTTCTGAACAATAATAACCCGCAGGGAGTATTTAATCCGGTATCCCTGCAAAAGGTCTATGAACTTACCGAATTTGCAAAGACGCTCCGGTGGCCGGATCCTGATAATCCCGGACATATGGAAGGTGTTGTTGAGGCCGATATTCTGGCTCTCTCAACCGTTGACAATATGGAGCAGGATAGCCCCGGCAGCGTACGGTTCGAGTGGCTCATGCCGCGCCCTCCGCAGACGGACCGGGAAGCGCTGGCCGTGCGCGCAAAAGCCACGCGTCTTTCGCTATTAAACGGCACGCTTGTTTCAGAAGATGGCCAGGCTCTGTGCATCTATCTGCCGCTGACATCAAAGGACTTAAGTTTCCGTGTTTATGAAAAGCTTAAAGAAAAGATTGCCAGCTTCTCCGGGGATGAGGAATATCATATTACCGGGCTTCCCGTAGCAGAAGATACTTTCGGCGTGGAAATGTTCATCCAGATGGGGATATCCGCACCGCTGGCTATGCTGATCATATTCCTGGTGATGCTCTTTTTCTTTCGAAAATTTGTTCTGATCATCTCGCCCCTGATCATCGCTATGCTATCGACGATCTGTACCATGGGCCTGCTGGTCATCACCGGCAATACCGTCCATATAATGAGCTCCATGATCCCGATTTTTATTATGCCGATAGCTGTGCTTGATGCGGTACATATTCTTTCGGAATTTTTCGACCGCTACCAGCAATACCGTGACCGCCGCAGAACAATCCTTGCGGTCATGGACCATCTGTTTCTGCCCATGCTTTATACGTCCATCACAACCGCTGTGGGCTTTGCATCGCTGGCCCTTGCGCCTATTCCGCCGGTGCAGGTTTTTGGAATTTTTGTGGCTTTCGGAGTTTTAATTGCCTGGGTTTTTACAATCATATTTATCCCAGCCTATATCATGTTTATACCCGAAAGCTCCCTTAAGAGCTTTGGGCTTACAAAAAAGACCGGTGAAGCCTCTCGCGGCACGTTGCTGAGCGCCCTTGGGAAATTCACCTGCGGATATCCAAAATTGATTGTAACCGCTGCTCTTATTGTTTTGCTAAGCGCTGTTTACGGCATGACCCTTATAAACATCAATGACAACCCCATAAAGTGGTTTAATAAAAAACATCCCATTCGGGAGGCAGATCGGGTATTAAATGCGCATTTCGGCGGCACCTACATGGCCTACCTTGAGCTTGAGACCCAACAGGCACAGGGAAGCATTCAGGAGTATGCGGAAAAGCTGAACAGAAGGTTTTTTACGGAATCAAATGAGCTTGCGGACATGGTGGATGACGCACAAGAAGTTTTCAGTGCTGCGGCTGGTCAGGCGGCGCACCTGTCCCTAAATGCTAAAAATACCGAAGAGATTATTGCCGGACTGAGTGTGTATGCCGATATCCAAAAAGAAAAAGCGCCGCCCGAACAACAGGAGGCTTGGGATGCGGCCTTGTTGTTTATCGACCGGGAGCGTCAGCGTTTTGAGACCTTCAAGCAACCCGAGATGCTTTCCTATATTGACGGTCTGCAAAAGTTTTTGCTTTCCACTGCGACGGTGGGCAAGTCAAGTTCCCTGGCCGACATTGTAAAGACTGTTTACCGTGAGCTTGTTTCCGGTGAGGATAAAGATTTTATCATCCCCAAAAGTGCGGCCGCGGTAGGCCAATGTTTGATCACCTATCAGAACAGTCACCGGCCGCATGATATCTGGCATTTTGTTACACCAGACTATAAAAAGAGCGTGTTGTGGATTCAGCTAACAAGCGGTGACAACCAGGACATGTTAAAAACCATTGCAGAAGTGGATGAATATGTTCGCAATAACCCTCCGCCGTTGCCAATTCAGCATAAATGGTTTGGGCTTACCTACATAAACACTGTTTGGCAGGATAAAATGGTAAAGGGTATGCTGGAAGCTTTTATGGGAAGCTTTTTGATCGTTTTTTTGATGATGACCTTTCTGTACCGATCAGCTTTGTGGGGTCTGCTTTCCATGATTCCGTTGTCCATTACCATTGCGCTTATTTATGGCGTTACCGGTTTTATCGGAAAAGACTATGACATGCCCATCGCGGTTTTGTCCTCTTTAAGTCTCGGGCTGGCAGTTGACTATGCTATTCATTTTCTTTCACGAACCCGCTCGTTGTATGCTGAAAAAGGATCCTGGAATCAGATCGTGGGTCCCTTGTTCGGTGAACCGGCCAGGGCCATTGCCAGAAATGTAGCCGTGTTGGGTGTGGGGTTTCTTCCTCTGCTCTTTGCCACGCTTGTCCCCTATCGAACAGTGGGCGTATTTATCGCTTCCATTCTGATGATTGCAGGTGTTGCAACACTTTTTATTCTGCCTGCATTGATAACCTTGTTGGAAAAACTGCTCTTCCCGCAGACTGCGGTCCTGGCTTTTACCTGTAAATGCGGCACCTGCATTGCTTCGGCAATTGCGATCGCGGCCCTGGCCCTGATCAATCTGGCCCAGTTTACCCGGTTTGGTTGGACGCAGCTGAGCTGGTTCAGTGTTGGATCAATATTTGTTCTGGTTACGGGCTGTTTTTTAATGTCGCGTAGACAAAGTTGTAGTATCAATGGTTCTAAAAAAAGTTAAAGTAAAAATGGGTCCCGCATTATATACGGGATGATAATCCTAAAAAAAAATAAGGATGTCCTTTTCGTGAAGATTTAAGGATAATACTTACCAGTTAAAGAGGAGCAATCATGAATAAGTTTAATATGGTTATAGGAGTTACTTGCTTGTGCCTATTTTTTAGTGCTCCCGTATCAGCCCTGACTGTTAACGAGATTGTCAACAAATCCAACAGGACAGCCTACTATAAAGGCCACGACGGAACAGCCCGGGTTTCCATGGTCATTACCGACAGTCAGGACCGTACTCGCAAAAGAGAATTTAGTATTCTGCGTTGGGACGCCTCCGGCAGAAACGAAAAAGATGAATCTTATTGCGGCGACCAAAAATATTATGTCTACTTCAATTTGCCTGCAGATGTTAATAAAATGGTCTTTATGGTCTGGAAACATGTAAAAAATGATGATGACAGATGGCTTTATTTACCGGCCCTGGATCTTGTTAAACGCCTCTCCTCTGCTGAAAAACGAACCAGCTTTGTGGGCTCTGATTTCTTTTACGAGGATGTCTCCGGCCGTAATATCAACGATGATATACACGAACTTGTCAAAGAGGATGAAACATTTTACGTATTAAAAAACACCCCAAAAGACGCAGACTCGGTTGAATTTTCATCCTATACGGCATGGATTCACAAAAAGACCTTTTTGGCCATAAAGATTGAATATTTTGACCGTAAAGGAGAAAAATACAGAGAGTATGAAGCTCTGAAAGTAGAAAACATTCAAAACTATCCCACTGTAACCAGATCACGGATGAATGACATGAGGACAAGAAGTGAAACGGTACTGGGGTATACAAAAGTTAAATATAATATCGGCCTGCCCGAAAAAATATTTACCGAACGTTACCTGCGTCGTGCACCGACAAAGTATCTGAAATAATATCATTAAACCGGGTCATTATTATCAAATACTCAAAGGCCCTTTTCACCATATTGCTAATAATATTATTATCGGGCAGTGCCTATGCACAGACTGCACCGACATTACCACTTGGACTCATAGAAGAGGTGCCAAGTAATAATGATTCACAGCCCAAACTACCCACCGGTCTTCAGCCTGAAAAATCACCCTCGCCTCCCCTTGGCGTTTCCGATGACACTTTATTTAACAGCAAGGAAATTAAAACACTAAAAACCTGTCACCTGCCGTTTGATTTGACCGGCTTCTGGGAGGTGCGTGCCGGCAGAAGGCTGCTGCAGGACAAAAACGAACAATCAACATCTCTGGGCGAGTCTCGCCTGCAAATTGAAGTTGAAAAGCAATGGACAAATATCGGCATTAAGATTACATCGGATTTTATTTACGATACTGTTGAGGAAAGCAATCGTATCCGGCTGAACACAGGTGAAGGATGGCTGGATCTCAGGGAAGCAAATATTTATTTTACTCCTGCTGATTTTATGGATGTCAAGATCGGACGTCAGGTCCTGACCTGGGGCACTGGAGACATGATATTTATTAACGACCTTTTTTCCAAGGATTGGAATTCTTACCTTGCCGGCCGGGATGATGAATATCTGAAAGCTCCTACTGATGCCGTAAAAATATCTCTTTTCAATCCGGTCGCAAATATCGATATTGTCTACACCCCACGCTTCATGCCCGACAGGTATATAGACGGCCGTAGAATTTCTTACTGGAACAGCCATGCAGGAGAGCGCAGTGGGCGAAACCATATTATCAGGCCTCGCCGTCCATCGGAATGGTTTCGCGATGATGAGGTCGGTTTTAGAATTTTTAAAAACATTCATAGCTATGAATTAGCCTTTTACGGTTACCGGGGGTTTTGGAAAAGTCCGGCCGGCATGGATGATGTCTCACAAACAGCCATTTTCCCTGCCCTTAATGTATACGGCAGCAGCTTGCGCGGTAAAATTTTTAACGGCATCGGCCATATTGAATTCGGATATTATGACTCAGTTGATGACCACAGTGGGAACAATCCCTTTATACGAAACAGCGAAATGCGTTTCCTGGCAGGTTATGAAGAAGAAGTAGCAAAAGATTTCACACTGGGACTTCAGTATTATTTGGAACGCATGAACCACTACCGCAGCTACAGAAAAAACCTCAGTCAATTAGAACACCCTCGAGATCGCAATCGTCACCTTTTCACCTTTCGGCTCACAAAACTTCTCTTAAAGCAGAACCTGACGTTATCCCTTTTTACCTATATTTCACCCTCAGACAGTGATGGCTGTGTGCGCCCGAGGGTCAGCTATAAAATTAGTGACGAATGGACAGTTGAAGCCGGGGGTAATATATTTTTTGGACGGCATGATTATACTTTTTGGGGTCAGTTTGAGAAAAATACAAATGTTTTCTTTAGTATTAGGAAATATTTTACCCTCTAAAAAAGCTGTATATAAAGGGGTAGTTTCAGTGACCTGCCCCCGATGATGGTGCCACATTTTAAGTTAGGATTGGCATTTTATTTTAAAGACTACTTCACAGGTTGCCCGTTCCGACCATAAAAAAAGCACTTAGCGATTTGCTAAGTGCTTTTTGTTTTTGGTGGAGCTACGGGGGATCGAACCCCGGACCTCATGACTGCCAGATTTATAAAAGGCAAGTAAATTCAGATAGTTAAATAAATCAACTGTGCAATAGCGTGAAGTAAAACGCAACCTATACGCAACCAGAAAAACGTATTAATAGATTCCCCTGCAGACAGGGCCTTTACCAGTTCTGCCTTTTTGATGCTTTCTCACCTATGAACTGGTCTCGTTTAAAGAATAAGTTCAATGACCAGCGGTGGAACAAGGCTTAAGTCTTATATTCGCAAAAGTTACCTAATTACGCCTATCAGTTCCAAGGCAGCTTTTTTTGCAACATCAACTAATTCGCCTTCCGTACATTCGCATTTTTTCGCTGACCGCTTGATTAGTCCAAGATTATCGCCCTTGGTCTGAATCAACATCAAAGAAATCATATAACGGTCTCCTAATTTTACTATTTGCCCCGTCACGACCTGACTAATATCCATGGCACCAGCAACTTCAATAATACATTTTGTATCATCGCAACCGGCTTTAAGTTTTTCTTCCAAAAGGCTATTGATTGCCGAAATCGCATCCAGTGATTGCACCGCAACATATGTATCCAATGAATCTATTATTACATCGGAAAGAGCAGCTGCTGTTTGGGAAGGAATATTAGTTGATTTTAGCGATTTAAAAACAAGGGTTTCTTGAACAAAATCATAAGGATCATTGCGTTCCTCAAACGGGACTTTTTTCATAACAGCTGTTTTTGCAGTAGCTCATGGACTCCCCACTGGCGATTTGCGCAGACACTCCTTGACAAAATTTCGCAGTTCAGGAGAAATTTCTTCATACATCAAAGGGAGCTTTTTAGGCAAAGGAAAGAGGGTATAAAGCCATTCGGTTGATCTTAATCGGGATTCAAATGTTCGTCGTCCAAGTTCTTTCCCGTCAGGAGCAAACACGACCGCTTCAAATTCAAGGTGTGTATTCCCATAGGACACAGGAAAGCCGACTAACCAAAGAATTGTTCCGGGAAGCGAAAGGCCATATGTAGTATAATACCTGTTCCATACAGCTTCTTTCAAAAACAAATCGATCCGATTGGTAGAAGAAGGCTGTTGCAGCGAGCTTCGCTTTGAAAAATATCGATCTGAGTCTCGCTCAGATGCATCGCACGTAACAATGTTTGCTAATCCTGCAGCCCTCAAATCATTTGCAACTGTTTTAGACAGATCCTCTGGAAAATTATAGGAGACGCTCTTCCATTCATAAAGAGTCTCAGGGGACCATTCCTGTTTCCAAAATGGGACCAAGGGGATACATGAAAAGTTGATGCCTGAGTACAGCTCTGGGCGGTTTTCTTCTGTCTTAGAGACATGCAGTTCCTGAACCACAGCATCCGTTCTGATGGAGCCACCAAGATTAACCGTAGACGACATTGGTCGGGGTGTTGCGCAACCAACAGCAAGAAACAAACATATGATCAATACTGCAAAAGTTTTTTTCATGGTCACAAGCCTTCCCTCTCTTATCTAATAATCCCTATTAATTCCAAAGCGGTATGTCTTGCCACATCCATCAATTCACTTTCCGTGAATTCACATTCTTCCGCTGACCGCTTGATTACTCCAAGATTATCGCCCTTGGTCTGTATCAGCATCATAGAAATGATATATCGATTGAGAAACATGTTCATTGTCTGGGTGTTTGTTAATGAATTCTTGAAAAGCCTTAATTGTATTTAACCCTTTGATAGTTTCCCTGTCTCTTGTTATTGAATCACATCCAAACAACAATAAAGTACTCATAATAATAAAAATTAGTTTGACTGTGTTAATTTGATGAGTCTCTATTAGCGCTCTTCTTTTATCAATTGCCCTCGCGAACCGCCCACACATAACCGTATTTTTTCTTCTCAAAAAAAGGATCATACCATCTACTCATCTTCAAATCTAATTTTTTCATAAAATCTTCATGTCACTCATTTCTAACTACTATTGGTGTCTTCTTGACCTGTCCCCTTTAAACGGAGCCAGCTTTGGGATGATCATCACCGGGGTATGATTAAAATCCGCAACCCAGGCGTAACCTGGCACTGCGGAGGCACAAAAAAAGGTACAAAGCTTTCGCTAAGTGCCTGATATTACTTGGCAGATCTACGGGGGATCGAACCCCGGACCTCATGACTGCCAGATTTATAAAAGGCAAGTAAATTTAGATAGTTAAATAAATCAACTGTGCAATAGCGTGCAAATTGATGCAATAGCGTGAAGTAAAACGCACCCTATACGCAACCAAATGTCCGTCCCTTATCAATTGGTATTGTTTAAAAGGGGGGCAGGTCACATTACATATTTTAGGTCCATGTGGAAGTTCGAGTCTTCTCTTCTACATTTCATGAACAGTTAAGGCCAGCTTTCGGTTGGTGCCGAAGGTTGGCCTTTCTGTTAGGGGGCGGTTTAACAAGAGAAGGAATCCGGCAATTGCAACCTAATCCCTTAGATCAGATCAATATTTTGGTGAGGCTCACAATTGAGTGGGAATAACCCCGATCTAGCATATATAAAGGGAACAGCTTCTCATTTTTCTTGCCCTATTCTATTAAGAATTTAATCGCATTACACTCCTTACTTGATATAAAATTGATAAATGACCCAACAGAAACTGCCGCAACTTTTCACGGAAGCATTTAACTGACTTTGTAAAAGCAGGGCCAATTACCCTCCGGCATCTGACATCTGGGATTTCAGGAGAAGCTGGGATGAGAAATCCGATGCGAGAGTCGAGGATTTCTCAAGCGGCACTCACCTTTTTGATTGTCAGAAAAAGATTACTCTTTGTTGCGGAGAGACCATTGCCTTGTGGTCATCAAAAGATGCCCTTGTGATAAAAGTTCTTACAGCGATCCTCGAGGAAAAGCTGAAACCGTTTTTGTCAAAGGCTTGCTACCATCTTAAAGGAAATGGTGGCTTGAAAGGTGCTGTTCGTGATATTGCCGGACTGTTGCCAAAATATAAATTTTTCTTCAAAACCGATGTAAAATCTTACTATGACTCCATCGACCATTTCACCCTTTGAATGAAAATGCATGATTATATATCGGATAATAAAATCATTAATTACCTCTGGCAGTTTCTGAACAGAACAGTTGAATGGGGCGGCTTGTATCAGGATATTAAAAGAGGCATTTCACGGGGAGCATCGCTTTCGCCGCTTTTAGGAGCCTTTTACCTGCTTGATCTTGACCGGGAGATGGAGAAACTTGATGTTGAATATATCAGGTACATGGATGATATTTTAATACTTGCTCCAACAAAATGGAAGCTTAGAAAAGCAATACGGGTGCTAAACCAAACCTTTAATAAATTAGGTCTTGAACAGCACCCGGATAAAACTTTAATCGGCAGGACTGAAAGGGGCTTTGGCCGGCGCGTGCGTTTTGCCCCGGCCTAAAAGGCAGGGCAAGCGCACAACAGAGAAATCATATTTAATTTCCGGGAAGACATGGCTAAAAGCCATGGATTCACTTTTTGGGCTATTTTTTAAAGCCCCGCATCCTTTCAGTTGCAAAAAAAACGATCAAACTGTTCAAACAACGTATTGCCCGGCTTTATGAGCAGGGTGCGGACATAAACCGCATCCGGGACTACGTTAAAAAATGGCTGCAATGGGTTAACGGTTTTGGTACGGATAAAAACAGTTTCTACTTTCGATCTATGGCCCTGTTCTCCTATAACCCATTGCAACTGTAAATCACGGTTAACTTCTTGATATTTCAGCCAGTCGCTCTTGGGCTACCGGGCTCGCGCAATGCACGCACTGTATTTCTGCTGGACAAAATCATAACAATGAAGATAGACATCTACACAACTAAACATGGCGTCATTAAGGTCTACTGTGCATGTACTTTGGCATCGTATCTCGTCCTCCGACATGGGTTCAAATACTCCACAACCGTCGTGGCATATCCCGTTCTCTGTGCCGGCAACCGCCACGCAAGCAGTCTCGTTGTCCTTGCACTTCTGGTCCGCCCCAGTCATCGCCTCACCGCAGTCCTCGTTCCATGTACAATCCTCATAACAAAAATCCCATTCACCATCCATACCATCATCGCACTCTTCCATTGGCTCCACTTCACCGTTTCCACAATTAAAACACTTCTCCGGCATTTCCGTATCTGTTGCGTCATAAAGTTCGCAAAGCAGCTGTAAAACTTCTGGCTCCGCGTCCGCCCCTGGGATACCTGCGGGACCTTGCGATCCAACTTCTCCATCTATACCGTTTGTACCGTTAACACCATTTTTACCAGCCGCACCTGTTGCGCCCAGATCTCCCTTGTCACCCTTTGGGCCTGCCGGACCTGTAGGTCCAATTTTACCGTCATCTCCCTGCCCCATCACATTCCATGAAATTGAAACTTCCGATTTTTTACAGTCATCCGGGCCATCTACGACTCTTACTTTACCGTTCTTCTTCTTATAACATCCATAAATAACACTATCATCAGCAAATGCCGACATTGAAAAAACAAAACTCAAACTAATAGTTAACATCAAAAATAATATTTTCTTCATTTTCACCTCTCTGTTAAAGATTAGGGATTACTGACCTGCCCCCGATGATGGTGCCACTTTTTAAGTTAGTACCGGCACCGCATTTCCTTCATTCCAACAGGTACAGTCTCGCAACCTGAATCCAAACGTTTTCGCCTCTGGTGCTGGCGGCCTGTAGTTCAGAGAGCTATGCGGGCGGATGCGATTGTAGTTGCATCGCCAGCGTTCAATGAGTACCTTGGCTTCCATCAACGTATCAAAGATTTCTCCGTTTAACAACTCGTCTCGAAGTCTGCTGACTTGCCCCCTTTAAACTAAGCCAGCTTTGGGGTGAGGGTCATTACCGGGGTATGATTAAAATCCGCACCCCAGCCGCAACCTGGCGGTGCGGAGGCACAAAAAAAGCATCTAGCAATGTGCTAAGTGCTTGATTTTACTTGGTGGAGCTACGGGGGATCGAACCCCGGACCTCATGACTGCCAGTCATGCGCTCTCCCAGCTGAGCTACAACCCCACATTTTTACTGCGTACAAGGTAAAATATTATACTAGAAAAAATGCCGCTGTCAATCAAAATGGAAAGGAAATCGGGTTGTTAAAAGCCAAAGAGGCCTAGTGCAAGCCTTTAGGAATACGGTGCGGCAATCATCATTAGTTGACCCGCGTGGCGAATACTTAGTTGCTCTCCCGGCTCAATAGCAACAGTTTCACCGTCGATTTGAGCGGAGACAGCATTTGCCGGGCACACGGAAAGCTCCCGGGTTTGGATAACCGCACCCGAAGGTGCGAGCCTGTCATACGGTTTGCCGATCAGGCTGCTCAGGTGCAGCAGGGCCCAGCGGGTATTGCCGGGCATGATTGCCAATTCGAATTTTCCGTCATCCATGCGGGTTTTGGAAGAAACACAGGCCCCGCCGCCATAGGAGTCTATGTTGCTGATAAGCAACTGGCACAGGGAATGCTGGAACTGCAGGGTTTTAGTTGAGCCGTCATCCGTTGTATAGCTTAGTTTAAGGCCCGGCGCGCAGCGTTTCCCTACGCAGACCATTCCTAGAAGCAGATATAGCAGCTTTGAACAGCCGTATGTGCATAGGGAGCGAAACGGCGCTCGGCGTCGCAGGCGGTCAAAGGCTGCGGCAATGGCGGCATCGCGACCGAAGCCTGCATAGCTGATAAATACACGCTGTGGGCCGAGTGTGAACACATCAACCGGTCGCGTATTGCCTGCCAGGATAAGGTCAAGCAGCGCGCTTAGGCCGCCTCGTTTCCGGCTTTCAAGAATTCCCAGGGAGCGTGCAAGGTCATTGCCGGTACCAAGCGGGATGCTGCCCAGACCCGGGCGATCGCTGAGGCCGATAAGGCCCCGGGCGACACGGTTCAGGGTGCCGTCGCCTCCGGCCACTACCACAGTTTTGTATTGAGGCGCCAGCGTGCGCGTTTGCACGGTTACATCGGGGGTGGTAAAAACAATATCGTAGTCGTGTGCCGGCAAGCGGCCCTGCATTTCAGAGGCTATCTGTCCGGCAAGCGCTATTCCTTTGCCGGAGCCAGACAGTGGGTTGACTAAAAATAACAGTTTTTTCACAGGGGCTTTACCAATCGCTGGTTGCTATTTAAGGGTATTCCTGATAAAAATATTTGCAATTGCAGTGCCTGGCTGGACTGTCTTAGAATGCGAACAACTCTAACCCAACTTAGGTCTAAAGTAAATGCAGGATGCTGCACGTAAAATTCTTATCATTCGGCTGAGCGCGATCGGCGATGTCTTGAGGGTGCTGCCGGCCTTTCAAGTTTTGCGGAAAAATTATCCGGAAGCCTCCTTTGGCTGGGTAACCGAAGAAGCATCTGCTGATATATTAAAAGCTCATCCGGATATTGATGAGGTTTTTGTTTTTCCCAAGAAGGCAATTCGGCGCAAGCTTGGTTCCCCCCTCACCTTTTTTTCCGGTTTGCAGGAATTCTGGGCGTTCATGGCTCCCATCCGTGACAATGGCTATGATCTTGCTTTTGATTTTCATGGGATTTTTAAAAGCGGTATTATCAGTTTTTTCAGTAAAGCTCCGCGCAGGGTCGGTTTTACCATGCCGTTTTGTCGCGAAGGCAATTACCTGTTTAATAATTTGCGTTTCCCTCAGGATAAAAAACGCGTTAACCGGGTTAAGCGTAATTTGACCCTGCTTGAAAAATTTGGTCTTTCCACAGAGCATGAACGCCCGGTCATCCATATTCCTGAAGCTGACCGTGAAGTCGTAGAGCAGTTTTTTCATGAGCAGCAGATTGATCCGAAATTGCCGGTGATCTCAATTCATCCCGGCACAAGTCCGACCACACCCTATAAACGCTGGGACGCATACCGCTATGCTGTTGTGGCTGACAACATTATTGAGGCCAATTCCGCCCAGATTGTATTTACCTGGGCCGGCAAAGAATTGGATATGGTAAAAGAGATTGTTGGTCAGATGAAGTACCGGGCCATTATCGGACCGCGTACGAAAAACTTGTGCCAGTTATCTGAAATATTTCGCTTAAGTGATATCTATCTGGGCAGCGATACCGGGCCCATGCATCTGGCGGCTTTTACCGGAACACCGGTCGTAGCGCTGTTCGGCCCGACCGATGAGGTTATCAATGAACCCTACAGTCGCACCCCGCATATTCTTTTGCACGATGAGGTCGATTGCGCGCCCTGTCGCAAACGGGCCTGCCCCCGGCGCGAGTGTATGAAGGGTATTAGCGAAGAAAGCGTTATTCGCGCGATTCAAATTATGTTGGACTCCTTTAAGCTTCAGAAGGCAATGTTTTAAGTTATTCTTCCTCGGTCAATCCTTTAAACGGTACACAAAAAAAGCGGATCAGATTTTGTCTGATCCGCTTTTTTTTATGACTTCTTGTGAAACGTATATTAGGAGGATTTTTCTGTTTCCCCCTCCTTTTTCTTTGTTTTGCTTTTGGTTTTTTTGCGCTGCTTTTCCATTAGTTTTTTGGTTTCAGCAATCTCCTCCGGAGTGACGGATTTGCGCAACTCTTCCATCTCCTCCATAACATCCCGGAAGCGGTTTCCCTCGGCCGCGCTGACCCATTCAAGCTGCAGGCGTTCTTTTCGTATTCCAAGTTTTTCCATCTTTTTCCACATACGTTTTAAGCGCTTCTCGGTCCAGTGATTGGCATCAATGTAGTGGCAGTCACCAATATGGCAGCCTGAGACCAATACGACCGGTGCGCCCTTTTCAAAGGCATGCCAGACGAAATCTTCGCGCACGCGGCCCGAGCACATGGTGCGGATCAAGCGTGCGTTGGCGGGGTATTGCAGGCGCGAAACACCGGCAAAATCAGCCCCGGCGTAGGAGCACCAGTTACAAGCAAAGACAGGTATGCGGTTTATGGTGTCTTCGGACAGGATGGCGTCAATTTGGGCCGTCAGTTGAGCATCAGTAAAGTGGTGCATTTCTATCGCATGGGATGGACACTCAGCCGAGCAGGTTCCGCAGCCGGAGCAGGCTGCCGTGATGACCTTTGCGGGCTGTCCTGAATGTTTATCAAACTGAATGGCATTGTAGGGGCATACGCGCGCGCAGATGCCGCAGGCCGTGCAGGCCGCGGGGTTTACTTCGGCTGTGATTGATTCAACCGTTAGCTCGCCGGGCGTCATCAACCGCATAGCACGCGCAGCAGCAGCTGATGCCTGGGTGACTGATTCCTTGATGTCTTTGGGCCCTTCAGCGCAGCCGCAGAAGAAAATGCCGCGAGTGGCAGAGTCAACTGGCTGCAGCTTGGGGTGGGCTTCAAGGTAAAAGCCGTCAGGGGTTTTTTGCAGGGCCATCATTTCCTGTAATACGTGCATGTCCTCGGGCGCGTGAACAGCGGTGGCCAGAACCACCATACCGGCCGGATGCTTTTCAAGCTTATTGGTAGCGGTGTTTTCAACGGTTAACACGAGATCTCCGGTTGTGGAATCCTTCTTGACGGAACCGGGCAGACCACGGATAAAACGCACGCCCATCTGTTTGCTGCGTTGGAACAGGTCTTCAAATCCTTTGCCGAAGGCGCGGATATCGATATAGAAAACCTTGATCTCCATGTCAGGATAATGTTCCTTGAGCATGATGGTGCTCTTGATTGTGTTCATGCAGCAGATATTGGAGCAGTAGTGATGACCGGTTTTAAAGGAACGTGAGCCTACGCATTGTATAAAGGACACTGAATCCGGAACGCGGTGATCGCTGAGCCGTACAACCTCGCCAGCGGTGGGACCGCCGGCGTTGATCATGCGTTCGAATTCCATGCTGGTGAGCACATCTTCGAACTTGCGGTAGCTGTACTCATCCAGAGCGGTCGGGTCATAGGATTCCATGCCGGTTGCCACAATAATGGTACCCACATCAAATTCAAGTTCCTCATCGCTCATGCTGAAATCAATGCAGTTTTTTTCGCATTTCTCACGGCATTTTCCGCAGATAATCGGGTTGTGGCCCAGGCAGCTCTCAATGTCGACCACGTAGGCTGAGGGGATAGCCTGTGGAAACGGGGAATAAATCGCGCGGCGTGAACTGAGCCCCACGTTGAATTCATCTGGAACAACGACTGGGCATACGTCAACGCAGTCGCCGCAGGACGTACACTCGGATTCACGCACATAGCGGGTGCGTTTCAGTATGCGCACATGAAAGTTACCAACGTACCCGGTAACCTCTTTGACTTCACTTAGGGTAAGTAGCTCGATGTTTGGATGCCGACCGGCATCGGACATTTTAGGTCCCAAAATTCATATGGAGCAATCCAGGGTTGGAAACGTCTTGTCCAACCTGGCCATAATTCCTCCTATGCTGGGTGATTTTTCAACAAGCACAACTTTGTAGCCGGAATCGGCCAGGTCAAGCGCGGCCTGAATGCCGGCAACACCGCCGCCGATAACCAGAGTCTTGGGCGTTACCGCTACGGTTGTTTCCTGACGCGGCTGCAGCAGTTTTGCGCGCGCGACACCGGCACGAATCAGATCCCGGGCCTTGATCGTGGCGCCCTTGGGGTCATTGGCATGAACCCAGGAGCACTGCTCGCGCAGGTTTGCCATTTCCAGCAGGTAGGGGCTCAGGCCCGCACCCTCCAGGCATTTGCGGAACGTGGGTTCATGCAGGCGCGGTGTGCAGGAGCCCACCACCACGCGGTTAACACCATTTTCGGCGATGTCTTTTTTAATAAGCTGCTGGCCGGGCTCGGAGCACAGGTAGGCGTCGCTGCGCGAAACCACAACGTCTTTGAGACCCTCAGCATAGGTGGCAACCGCTTCGCAGTCGACCGTTGCGGCAATGTTCAGGCCGCAGTGGCAGATATATACGCCGATCCGCACCTCCTCTTTTTTCTTTTTATGACTCATTTTTTTTACCTCTCGCGATGATGACGCACTCGCGCGTCTTAAAACTGGTTTTTTTCATACGTTGTGTGACTATTTCTCATGTCGTTTTTTTTGCAGGGTTGTTTGTCCGGCTATCCGGTCCATTTAATGCCTTCGGCCAGCAGGCTTGTCAGATCCTTAATGGGAAGTTCAACTTTTGCGTTCCGTGCAGGATCGCGCATGGCGCAGCTCAGGTGAATCATGCATTTAGGACAGGCGGTCACAAGCATCTGCGCGCCTGTGTCGTTAACCTCTTTGAGACGCTGCACCTGTATGCTTTTCGAATAGGCATCACAATTGATAAAGCCGTTGTTGCCGCAGCAGATTGCGCTTGGCCCGGAATTTTCCATCTCACGCAAGGTAAGACCGGGAATTTGATTCAGCAGGTAGCGCGGGGCATCATAACAGCCGCTGATGCGGCCCAGACGACAAGGATCTTGGTAGGTTACGGTTGTGTTAAGTGGTTTGAATGCTTTGCCGCCCTTGTGCACTTCGTTTTGCAGCAGCTCCAGCAGCAGTGTTACTTTAATATCAAATTCCGGGATTACTTCACGCATATGAGTTCCCAGCATTGTGTAGCACTCCGGGCAGGAGACAATGATTTCTTCAATGCCCGCTTTCTTGAATTCAGCATAATTTAAGCGGCAAAGGGTCTCGAAGTTTTCATTATCGCCGGTCCACAGCAGGTCATGTCCGCAGCAGCGCTCATTTTTTAGCAGCACCGGTTCTATATCAAGAAAATTGAGCAGCCGTACACTGTCGCGCGCAATGCTAAGTGTGTCAATATCCAGATGCGAGAAAAAAACGTCGAAGTAGGGAGCACAGCCGCTGAAATAGGCAATCTTACCTGTTTCGGCAGTTTTTAACTCCGGGGTCACCCAGCCAAGACGGTTTTGTTTTAGCTCGGGTGAAGTCATCATACGCATCCAGGAATGCAGTGCGCCGTCATGGGCACGGGTGCCCTTGAGGCCCTTTTCGGCAGCCAGCAAAGAGCGCATTTCAAGAATAACCCGGCTGATATTAACGCCAGATGGACAGCGCTCCTCGCACAGCGAGCAGGTTAGACACTCCCAGACTGAAGATTCAATAAACGCTTCATCATCGCGGTCAGATATCAGTTTTTGGGCCAGCAGGCGCGGGGAGTACTCTTTGCCTGCCAGCATGCGCGGGCACGAAGCTGAACACTTGCCGCATTCAAGGCACTGGTATAGCGAGTTATCTTTGATAATTTTTGTAATACGGGTGTTGTCCATGCTCTATACGGCCTCTCGTTCCTGGCGCGGCTTTGCCGGATTGGATCCCATGGTATCAATGCGCTTGGCAAAATCCCACAATTCTTCTACCATGCGGTCCTTTTCATGGGCCTCGAAACTGCGCTCCACCAGGCGCTTTTGTTCAATGCCGAGCAGGTCAAGCAGCGAGCGGACCAGGGCAACATTTGAGTGGCCCACTTCAGGCCCGGGTCCGTAGCGGCAATCCTCATCGCGGCATTCCAGCAGGATTACACCGTCGGATCCGTATTCAAAGGCCTTCAGGATCAGGGCCTGGTTGATGCGGCCGATGCACATAACCCGGATAATGCGTAGGTTGGGAGGTAGTTGCAGGTTGGCCCGGCCGGCGGCATTCACGCAGGTCCACGGGCTCCAGTTACAGCAGATTCCCAGCAGATTAGGACGTTTCATCGTATGTTGTTCCTCCGGCCAAAACGTCGGCCACCAATGCTTCCAGCATTTGGTTTGAAAAATAGGGCATGTCAAGTGCTGTAACCGGGCAGAGGCCCACACAGCCGCCGCATCCGACACAGTTATGCCGCTCTATCTCAGCGGTATAGGTGCCGATTGGGTTGTCTACCAGTCGGATGGCATTAAAGGGACAAATGTCAACGCAGCGGCCGCAGCCGCGGCAGCGTTCCGGGTCAACTTTGGGGCTCAGTAGGTGATCCTGCAGGAAAGCTTCTGCTGCGCTGCGGGCCACCTGGGCAGCCAGTGCAGCTCCGACTTCGAAGTGCTGAACCCGTTCAAGCGTTCGCGGCAGCACCCGGAAAATGCCTGCCTGAGGCGTGTGAAAAAAGGCGAAATCATAGCGGTAAAGTTTTTTCAGCCCGGGGGCTTCTTCCTGCAGGCCTAGAGACAGCACGGCTTCATCAACCAGGCAAACGATATCCGCTTTCCAGTGGCGGCTGGCGTTATCCTGCCGGGCAAGGATGGTGTAATTACCCATCTGTCCGCGAATTTCTTTGATGTTTGCAGTGTCAACGTGCGTGATGCCGCGACCGCCGCATTCTTCTGCGCAATGTTGCTGCGTGCGGGCCGGGCCGGATTCAAGCTGCGGATTGTGAACCAGCCGGACCTTGAATCCCTGCTGTTCAAGATTCAACGCGCAGCTGCGGCCAAGATCGCCACCGCCCAGCACGAGAACTTTGTTGCCGATTTCCGTATGCCCCAGTCTGAGTGGTTCCATGTAGCGCGCCCGGATAAACGAAGCGCGCAGCATTTCACGCGCTTTTTCCACAACGTCTTCATCGTTTGGCGTATCTAGAAACGAATCTCTGATATTGATTGTTTCAAAGCGGCTGCGCGGCAGTTTGAGACGTTCAAAAAGATGCAGTCGCGCGCGGGTGCGCTGATCGTTACAGGAAATGCATTGAAATTCAAGCGGGCAGCACACACATGATGCAAGTATGACTCTGGTGATGTTGTTGTTCTGCATGGCCTCGGCAATTCTATCGGCCCCTTTGGGGTGGCAGACAGAAATGAGCAATTCGCTGTGGACAACATCAGGTATCTTGCTGGCAAGATCCCGCACGCGTTCAAGGGCGCTGCGGGATGCCAGTGTATCATTACAGGTGCAGAGGAAAAAGCCGATGCGAATTTCGTCACTAAGATCCTGCACATCAGCTTCAACCGGTACGGCGGGGCGGCGCAGCCTGGAAGCCGCAACCATGGCCTTGCCGGCTGCAGCGCTGCCCGAGAGCATGACATCGGTTAAATCGTGTTTCAAGTCGGCAACCCGGAATACCTGTTCCTGGTCAAGCAAAGCGGCATCCGGCAGCTCATAGGCATCAGCCACGATAATGGCTGGTGCCTGGAGGGTGAATTGTTTGTCGGAATTAAAATGATTGATGGCGCCGATCTGTTCGCAGGCCTGTTCACAGATACGGCACTCGCAGCAGACGCTGCATTGCAAACAGCGCCGGGCTTCGGCAACAGCTTCGTCAGCATTCAGGCCCATGTCGACTTCATCGAAATCACGACAGCGAACATGCGGGAGGCGCTGGGGGATATCCGGGCGCCTCCGGCTCAGCAGCGATTCAGGGATTTCAACGTAGTCACCAACACCGCGGGTTTTAACGGTAATTTTTTCAAACGGGCAGGCCTGTCCGGTCAGATGCTCAATAATGCTGGCCGCGGCCCCCCGGCCGGCAGCCATAGCCTCGATCACGGTTGATGGTCCGGAGGCAACATCGCCGGCCGCGAATACATTGGCAGTTGACGTGGCATAGCATTCATCGACCAGAGCCCGGCCGCCCGAGCCGGTTTTGATTTCACTGTCAAGGCCGCATTCTTTCAGCTGCGGGCGTTGTCCGATAGCGACAATTACACAGTCAGCTTCCAGGTTGAAGGTTTCTTCATTATCGTAGATGATAGCGGAGGAACCGTCGGATTGTATCTGCCAGTGAGCCGCACGGCAGACAATACGCTCAAGCGCGCCGGCTCCTTCAAAAGCAATCGGGGCGGTTCCCAGTTTAAAAGCAATACCTTCCTCCCGGGCTTCGCGTACCTCACGCGGATGTGCCGGAAGCTCGTCTTCCTTTTCGATGCCGATAACGGTTACCTGTTTGGCTCCGAGGCGCAACGCCGTGCGGGCGGCATCCATAGCGGAATTGCCGGCCCCGATGACAACCGTCTTCGGTCCGACCGTGGCCGTGCCCTGCAGGTTTACTGCTCGCAAAAAGCAAACGCAGGAGTTGATACCCGCAAGATTCTCGCCGGGGATGTTCAGCGAAAGATCGGCCTGTGTGCCGGCGGCCAGTAGTACGGCATTAAAGCCATCATTGAGCAGTTGCTGCATGCTTTTAATGGTTGTATCGGTTTTAATGGTAACACCGGAGTTTTCGATGGCTTTAATTTCAATGTCAAGAACTGAGCGCGGTAAACGGAATGCATTAATGCCGGCGCGCAGCATGCCGCCGGCCTGCGGTAATGATTCAAAAATGGTTACGTTAAAACCTTCCTGGTTAAGGTAGTGCGCTGCGGTAAGACCGGCAGGACCGGAACCGATAACAGCGATACGCTCTGGTCGGAGTTCTGTTTTTGGCATAAAGTTAGGAACAGCTCCTGAACTTGCTTCAAAATCGGCCAAAAAGCGTTTAATATCACGGATAGCCACCGCTTCTTCCACGTCGGCGCGGCGGCACTCGGCTTCACAGGGATGATGGCACACCCGGCCGCAGATGCCGGGTAGCGGGTTGGTCTCGCGAATAATTGCCAGGGCCTCGTCAAAGCGTTTTGCGGCAGTAAGGGCCAGATAGGCTGGAGCGTTGACTCCCAGCGGGCAGGCAATCCGGCAGGAGCTCGTGGTGCGTTTGTCCAGCACCAGTGCGCGTGTAGGGCATTGGGCCGGCCGCCGTGAAATAGGCGGCCGCTCGGTATCGTTTAAAGGGCAGGTTTCGGTGCATTTTCCGCATCCGGTACACAGATCATAATCAATATAGCATGCGTCTTGCGTACCCTCGATTGCGAATCCGGCTTTGTTTTGTTCGACTGAGCGGATGTGCGACTGCGGTAGCGCGGTGAGTAGCGGATGGCGTGTTACCCGCAGGTACAAAGGGCGGAACTGGTAATCAAGATCGGCAGGCCAGTCCTTGAGTGTTTCAGCACCCTCGGGTAGTTCCAGATAGTGCGGGCTTTTGGTTACCCAAGCCACGGGAATGCCGGACTGTACCAAGTCCTCGGCAACCTTCAGGGCACCGTATCCCGAGCCGACCAGCAGCACGGCTTCTGTTTTCTTGTGCGTGTCCATGGGCCTTAGTGCTCCTGCCTGCTCCGGCCTTTTAGAATTTCCCCGCCGTACTCGCGTCCGCGATCAAAGGCAATGGAGTTTTTGTCCCGGGTTTTGGGTGGGACTGTTTTCAAAACAGCCTGTTTCAGGGAATCAGGTTCAACCAATTCGCTCACGGCTGAAAGAAATCCCAGCATTACGATATTGGCCATCATTTTATTGCCCAGTTCTTCGGCAAAACGGGTGGCCGGGATATTGTAGCTGTTCCATTTTTCATTCATTGTTTCCGGTTTTACGAGATCAGTGTCCCAGATCATGGTGCCGCCGTCTATCAGCATGTCACAGTTTTTTTGAAATCCCGCCTGGCTCATGCAGATTACGGTTTGTGGTTTTTCTACATAGGGAAATAAAATAGGCTCTTCACTGATAACAACCTGCGAGGAGCAGGAGCCGCCGCGGGCCTCGGGTCCGTAAGACTGTGTCATGGTCGCGTGTTTATTGTCATACAGGGTCGCGGCCATACCGAGAATGTTGCCGGTAAGCACAATGCCCTGTCCGCCGAATCCGGTAATCAGAATTTCTTTTTCCATGCCGGGTGCTCCTGTGCCGGTTGTCTGTTTCCGGCGCGTAAGTTTTTAACTCAAGAGGGTTTTGCGTTTTTGTCAAGGTTTGGCCATTCGCCGAGCTGGTTGCTGTGAACCAGCGAGTAATTGTCGGAAAATGTCGGCCGTTCCCTGTCGACAAAATCGCCGACGACCAGAGCGTTTTGAAAATCAAGCGGGGCCTCGCGCGGATCAATATTGTTTTTAATAACCGAGCGTTCTTGAAAAAATTTAACGTTATCAAGGGCATTGCGCATGTGGTTACGTCGGCCGAACGCGGTCGGGCAGGCGGCAAGCACCTCAATAAACTTGAAGCCCGGTTTGTGGATGGCTCGCGTAAGGGATTCAGTCAGGCGTCGGATATGAATGCTGGTCCAGCGCGATACTGTCACTGCGCCGCAGGCTGCGGCAAGTTGGCAGAAGTCAAAGGGTTCTTCAGGGCTGCCCGACGGGCTGGTGGTGGTTTTTGCACCAAACGGGGTGCTGGGTGCCTGTTGGCCGCCGGTCATGCCGTAATTTAGGTTGTTAACGCAGATTACGGTCATGTCTATATTGCGGCGGGCCGCGTGAATAAAGTGATTTCCACCGATTGCGATCAGGTCGCCGTCACCGGAGGCGACCAGGACCTTGCCCTGCGGACGGGCCAGCTTAAGGCCTGTTGCGAATGGAATCGCACGGCCATGGGTGGTATGATAGGAATCAAGCTTGATATAGCCGGCCATGCGGCCCGTGCAGCCGATGCCGGAAACCATGGCGACATCGTCAAGCGGATATTCTGTTTTGCGAATAGCGGCTAGCACGCAGCTGAAAACCGTACCGATACCGCAGCCCGAGCACCAGATATGTGGGAGGCGCTCACTGCGCAGCAGTTCTTCCTGCGGGTGCTGCATACAGGGTGCTGTTGCCGGTTGATTCATACTGCCTCCTTTATTATATCTTCAACTGCTTTGAGAATGGAGGCCGGACGGATAATGGACCCGCCGGCATGTCCCACCAAGCGAACCGGGCAACGGCCCCCGGCGCAGCGTTCAAGCTCAAGTACCATCTGTCCCAGGTTGATTTCGGGCATGATTAGGGCTCGCACGCGCCCCGACAGGTCGCGTATGAACTCTTCGGGAAAGGGCCACACCGTATTGAGTTTTACCAGGCCGAGTTTGTAGCCTTGCTGGCGGCCCAGGTAAATAGCGCGTCGGGCCGAGCGTACGCTGATGCCGTAGGCCACGAGCACTATTTCGGCATCGTCGAGATATTCGGTATCGTAGCTGCTGATTATGTCAAGGTTCATTTTGATTTTATTTACCAATGCGTTGACCATGCGCACCTGCGCTGTATCTTCCATGGCCGGGTAGCCGTCTTCACCATGGGTTAAGCCGGTAACATGTATGCGGTAGCCGTCGCCGAAACAGGCCATGGGTGCAACGCCGTCAGCCTCCGGTTTATAGGGCAGAAATGTATCAGGCGCACCGGAGGGCCGTTTGCGTTCAATAAGCTCAATTGTGTCTTCAGCGGGAATGACCACGCGCTCGTTCATGTGCCCGACAACCTCGTCGGCCATAATAAGAACGGGAGTGCGAAACTGCTCGCTCAGGTTAAAGGCCCGGATGGTGAAGTCAAACATCTCCTGCGGAGACGAAGGGGCAAGGGCTATTATCTCGTAGGGGCCGTGCGAGCCCCAGCGGGCCTGCATCATATCGCCTTGCCCCACCAGGGTCGGCAGCCCGGTACTGGGACCGCCGCGCTGTACGTTGCACACCACGCAGGGTGTTTCGGTACAGATCCCAAGCCCAATGTTTTCCATCATAAGCGAAAAGCCCGGCCCGGAGGTGCTTGTCATTGCTTTTTGTCCGCCCCAGCTCGCGCCAAGTAAAGACGCCATGGAGGCGATCTCATCTTCCATCTGAATATACACTCCGCCCACCTGAGGAAGACGGAGCGCCATGCGTTCCGCCACCTCGGTTGCCGGTGTGATCGGGTAGCCGCCAAAGAAGCGGCAGCCTGCGGCCAGGGCTCCTTCGGCACAGGCCTCATCGCCGTTCATGAAATGGGTTCCGGTTAAAACCGCTTTGGGTGCCATGGGTAATCCTCTATTGTGTAGTGCTCTGCTGTTTACATGGCCCGGATTTGATGATTCCGGGTCGGGAGTAAATCTGTTTCGTGTGCCGTATGTTAAATCCGGGAAGAACAGGGTTTGCCGGGCTGGCGTTGTTGCCGGGGTGCTATGTTTCCTCCGGAGGTTCGGCGACATAGATCGCAAATTCAGGACAGAGGGCCTCACAGAAATGACAGCCCACGCAGCGATCAGGTTCTTCAAAGACCGGGTAGTGGTAGCCTTTGACATTAAATTCGGTCGACATGGCCAGTACGTTGCGCGGGCAATATTCGATGCAGAATTCGCAACCCTTGCAGCGATCTTTAATGATAATTACGTTGCCCTTGCGGATATGAATTTTGTCGGAGTCAAGGGGTGTTCGCCAAAAGTCCATACGATTTTCTCTCTTGAGGTTTGGTCTGTGCTGAGCAGTTTACGTGAACCCGCTGTAAACGGATTATTCGTAAAAGGGTGGACAACTATACAATGTTGGTAGAGGCTTTTCAAGCGGAAAGATAGAATTACATGTTTTTTCAAAAGGTTAGAGCTTTTTAGCTCCGGTCTCGTCAGTGCTTTATTATTCGTGCGCGCATTGTTTTTGTATGAATAAGCGCTACATAAACAGTCTGCATCGTGGAACGTATCCCATTGCTTAGCTAATTTGAGGTTTTTGGAACTGCGTCAGCCGGCTGCAAGTTCAAGCCGGGCAAGGCGCTCATCAAAGAGTTTTTTTAGATCATCGGCTTTGGTAGTGTCATGGGACAGTTGGTCAAAAAGGCGGTCAATCTCAGTTTCACAGCGGCTGATATTTTTTGACAGTTTGACGATGCGGAGGCCCTCTCCGCTTTCAGAGGCGCTTTGCATTTCACCTGTTGCGCTGGCAAGTTCGGCTTCACAGGCTTCAATTTTGCTTTCCGAAGCCGCAATTTTCTTTTCAAGCGGATTGAGCGTGCGGTTGCGTTCGCTGATGATGTCGGAGCGCTGCTTGCGCAGTTCTTTTTTTGTGAGTTTTTGTTCCGGCGTGCAGGAGTTCGCGTTGTTTGTGCTGCGGGGGGAGGCGCCTTCATCGCCCCAGCCGACACGGTCAAGAAACTCTTGGTAACGGCCCTCAAAAACATCAATGCGGTCGTTTTGAAATATTACCAGCCTTTCGGCCAGTGCGTGCAGAAACAGTTCATTGTGTGTAACCATGATAACAGCGCCGTCGAAGCAATCAAGGGCGGCAATCAGGGCATCGCAGGACTGCATATCCAGATGATTGGTGGGTTCATCCAGCACAAGAAGATTCACCGGTGTTGCCAGAACTTTGCCGAGCATTACGCGGCTTTTTTCACCTCCGGAGATCACTGAAATTTTTTTCAGGGCAAAGTCGCCTTCAAACATCATGGCTCCGCAAATATCGCGTGCCAGCTGGCGTTCCACCTGCGTGTCGGCCGACATGATCTCCTGCTCGACCGTGCGCGTGTCGACAAGCGAAGCAATGTTGGTCTGTTCGAAAAATCCCATGCGGATATTGCCATGCCAGAAAATATCACCCTGCTGCGGCTTGAGTGTTCCAGCCAGCAGTTTCAACAGCGTGGTTTTTCCGCGGCCGTTGGGCCCGACCACGCAGATGCGATCTCCTCGAGCGACAGTCAGGTTGAAATCTTCAATCAGGGGTTCATTTTTATTATAGCTGAAGCTAAGTCCTGAAGTGGTTCCTGCGAATTTGGCATTAAAGGGGCACTCGCGAAATGAAAATTCAAGGGTTTTAATGTCTTCGAGTTTGTTTCTGCGGCCTTGTTTTTCGAGTGTTTTGACACGGGACTGCACCATGCCGGCTAGACGCGCCTTGGCCCTGAAGCGGGTGATGAACAGCTCAAGCTCTTTGCGCTTGCGCTCATCATTGACACGGGTTTTTTCATGAATTTCTTCATCCTGCGCAATCTGGGTGTAGAATTTTTCGGTGTTGCCTGAAATTTTGCGAATGCGGTTGCGGTGGATACCGATGGTGTGCGTGACGATTTTATCCATGAAACTGCGGTCATGGGTAATCAGCAGCAGTTCATGCGGCCAGGTCTTTAGAAAACCCTCTATCCAGCGAATGGAGATAATATCAAGGTAATTGGTGGGCTCGTCCAGCAGCAGTAGGTCAGGCTCGCTTACCAGCACTGCAGCCAGGTTCAATCGCACCTGGAACCCTCCAGAAAATTCACCCGGTGAGCGCAGCATCTGATCCTCGGAAAATCCGAGTCCGGCCAGGATTTTTTCAGCCTTCCAGGCTTCATGTTCATGGCCGTGAGGCAGGCCCGCTGCGGCTTCATCAAGAACTGTATCATGACTAAAGGTCAGGTGCTGCTGTACATAGCCGATACGGTAACCGCGTGGAATGGAAATACTGCCGGAGTCAGACTCCTCAAGTCCGGCCAGCAATCGAAACAGTGTGGTTTTGCCGTGCCCGTTACGGCCGACCAAGCCAACGCGCTCACGCCGGTTGATTTGAAAACTTGCCTCGTCGAAAAGGGCCTGACTGCCGTAGCCTTTGGAGATATTTTCCGCGCTGATCATGGCGTCCGTTTACAGTTTAAGCATGTTATGCCGGTGTTTGGCACCCTGTGCGGTAAAAACCGGCCTCTTATTTTGGGAAGATGCTCAGTGTGTTCCGGGGGTGCTCGCGGCGTGGGTGGTCTTTGTTCAGGGCTTTAGCTTAAAGAAAAATGCTGTACGCGTCAATAGAAATACCTTCCGGGGTACCAATTCGCAGCATTTTTGTGCATTTTTTATTGACATACAGGGCGCTCAACTTTATAGTAGACAAGATTTTTTTGAAAAATTTTAATTAAAAACGCCGATAAAAATAAATAAAGATTTGCGGCAAGGTTTAAATTATACAGAGAACATAACACGAGAGGAGAAAGTACATGAAACGGTTTTATGGTATTGCAATTTGTCTGACGGCACTTATGGTGGTGGGTTCTTCCGTCTGGGCCTCTGAAGACGGTCCTTTTGATAAGTATATCCGGCCGTTGAGCAACCCTGTTTACAATATTGACCCCCGCAATGAAACCACCGTGCGGGTCGCGCATTTGCGGCAGAGCCTGCCAAGTGGCATCAAAACAACTGCCGGTCGTGTTCCACTTGGCGGTGATATGAATGTGACTGCCTTGCAGCTGACCTATGCATTTAATGAGCGGTTTTCGATTGTTGCTGAAAAAACCGGTTATATTGATTTCAACCCCAACAATACCCTGCAAGATGAAACCGGTTGGGCCGATTACGGCGCCGGTGTCAAATACGCCTTTATCTATGATGAAGAAAACAAATTTATCCTGTCAAGCCGCGTGCTCCTTGAGTTGACCCAGGGTAGCGGTAATGTCTACCAAGGCAATGGTGAGGGCAATATCACGCCTTCGCTGCATTTTTTCAAAGGTTTTGATAAATTGCAGCTGGTCGGTGGTGCCGGCGTCACTATCCCGTTTGATCGCGACAAAGAGAGTATCGTAATGTTTGACACCTGGCATGCCAGCTATGCGGTTACTCCGTGGTTCTTTCCGCTGATCGAGCTGAACCATTTTCGCGTGCTTGATGAAGGCTCATCCAACGATCTTGTGCCCAGCATCGTGAAATTTGAAGGTGGCGATTTGATTAACTGGGGAGCTCCCAACTCAGACAGTAACAAGGATATCGTGACGCTGGCGATCGGTAGCCGTTTTCGTCTCTTTAAGAATACTTTTGACTATATGAAAAATATGGATGTTGGTGTGGCCTATGAGGTCCCGCTGACAGACAAAAATAGGAACTTGATGGAAAGTCGTTGGACATTTGATGTGGTTTTCTTCTTTTAGTTTCGCGTGATTCCAGTAGTATTCTAAAGGCTGCCCGCTATTGCAGGCAGCCTTTTTTTATGTCTGCGTGTTGGTACTAATCAGGACTGTACATGGCGTGTTTATGTATTCGCAGCTCATGCGCAAAGCACTTCAGGGGTGGTAATAACGGTATTCGTGTTGAAGAAGCTTTTCGGTAACAGGAAGGCAGAGTGCTTACTTGCCGACAAGCACGACTACACTGCGGCCGGCCGTTTGGTAGCACATACCATCCTCGAGTACCTGCTCAGTGCCGGGAAGCAGAAAATCATTGGGGCTCTCTCTGGCAGTATCTATCACGCGGTGCCAGCGTCCGCGCTCGCAGGCGGGAACATGCACAGTTTTGGCTTGCGGGTCGGCATTTACAATAAAAAACAGCAGGTAGTCTTCGGGGTCAGGGATGCTGCGGCTGGCGTTGAGCTGATAGCACAGCGTGCGCAGGTTTGTATCATGCCAGTCCGGTTCCTGCGCGTTAGCCCCGAACCAGGAAATGTCCGGAATATGGGTGCCGGAAGTGTCGAGGCCCTGATAAAAACGTTTGCGCTGTAGGCTGCGGTGGTTTTTGCGAAACGCGATTGCCTTGCGGCAGAATGCGAGCATGTCGGCATTTTTTTCAGTAAGGCCCCAGTCTATCCAGCTGATTTCATTGTCCTGGCAATAGGCATTGTTGTTTCCTTGCTGGGTGCGTAAAAACTCATCCCCGGCTGTAATCATGGGCGTGCCGGATGAAAACATCAGTAAACAGATAAAGTTTTTAGCCATCCTGCAGCGAAGGGCTTTTATTTCCGGGTCATCGGTTGGACCCTCAACCCCGCAGTTCCAGGACAGGTTATAGTTTGAGCCGTCGTGGTTATCTTCACGGTTGAGTTCATTATGCTTGGTCTCGTAGGAAACCAGGTCGTGTAAGGTAAAGCCATCATGGCAGGTAACAAAATTGATACTGTTAAAAGGCGAGCGGCCGTCATCGCTGTACAGGTCGGCTGAACCGGTCAGGCGCCAGCCCAGATCGCCTGCCATGCCAACGTCGCCGCGCATAAAGCTTCGCACTGTGTCCCGGAACTTACCGTTCCATTCGGACCATTCAACCGGGAAATTACCAATCTGACTGGTCTCAATATCCCAGGGCTCCGCGATAATTTTCACCCGGTTGAGAACGGGATCCTGTGAAATAGCGTCAAAAAATGAGGATGATTTTTGGAAGCGACCGTCTTCGCGGCCCAGGGCCGTGGCCAGATCAAAGCGGAACCCGTCCACATGCATTTCCTCTACCCAGTAGCGCAGTGAATCCATTACCAGCCGCATGACATGTGCATCGGTCAGGTTCAGGCTGTTGCCGCAGCCGGTAATGTCGACGTATTTGTTGTTGTCAAGTCGGTAGTAGGTTGGGTTGTCTATGCCGCGAAAATTGATGGTCGGCCCCAGTTCATTGCCCTCACCGCTGTGATTATAGACCACGTCCATAATCACTTCAATGCCGGCCCGGTGCAGCTCACGCACCAGGGTTTTAATTTCCGGCACCTGGCAGCCTGCATGCGAGCAGGTGCTGTAGGAGATCTCAGGGCTGAAAAAGCCGATTGAATTATAGCCCCAGTAGTTGCTGAGCCCGCGGTCTTGCAGAAAATTTTCATTATAAAATTCATGCAGCGGTAGAAACTCGACTGCGTTGATGCCGAGGGACTGTAGGTAGGGAATTTTTTCAATAAACCCGAGATAGGTGCCGGGATGGCGCACGCCGGAGGACGCGTGGGCAGTGAATCCCTTCAGGTGCGCCTCGTAAATAATCAGCTCTTCCAGGGGAATGTCTGGCGGGCTGTCGCCCTGCCAGTCAAAAGTGCTGTCCATAACAATCGCCTTGGGAACAACACCCGAATTTTCACGGCAATCCATGGTCGCGTCCTGTTCAGGGGCTCCGGGATCATAGGCCAGCAGTAAATTGTCTGTATTGTGGCATTTGCCGGTAAGGGCCCGGGCATAGGGGTCGATCAGTAGTTTATGGCTGTTAAAACGCAAGTCGCGTTTCGGGGTATATTCGCCGAACACCCGGTATCCGTACAGCTGGCCGGGTTTGATTCCGCGCACAAAGGTGTGCCAGATATGGCGCGAGCAATGCTCTATGGGCAGACTGTCAGAGGGCTGTCCGTCGGGTGTGTCGAACAGCAGCAGGTGCACTGCGCTTGCATGGCGGGAGTACAGGGCGAAATTAACACCGCCGGGCTGCACTGTCGCGCCGAGCGGGTAAAACTTGCCGGGGGCCAGGCGTTCCGGAGATGATGTTTTTAATTTCATAGCGGTGGAGTCCTGTGTAAGGCTATGGTGTTTTGTGTGCCTATTTTGATTATATAGCATGAAATGTTTGCCTCGGACAAACCAAAAATAGTTCCCATAAAAAGACGCGGGATATTTGATGAAATGTATGGTCTATAAGGCCGGTCGGCCTGAGAGTGCTTGTGAATGTGTTTGACAAAAACGAGGATTTTTACTACCAGTGTGTGTCTGCCGAAAAGAATAGGGCACAGCTCTGCCGGTAGAAAAGGAAAAGCATTTCATGGAAACACAGATTGTGAAATACAGGACGCGGGGGGTATGCTGCACCTGCATCAGTTATGAGATTCGTGACGGCAGGTTGTTTAACGTTCGGTTCGAAGGCGGCTGTCATGGCAATGGCCAGGGGCTGGCCAGACTGCTTGAAGGCATGCCAACGGCTGAGGCTAAAGAGCGCTTGAGCGGAATTGCCTGTGAATCCAAGTCGACATCCTGCCCCGATCAATTGGCTCGTTCTTTGGAGAATTTCTGACGCTTTCGGTACAGCACTTTTGTCTGCGGAAGGTCTGTACCTGCTCCTTCATGCTTCATCAAATGAAATAATCAAAAATTTAAGTAGATTTGCGTGGCTAAACTGCTGTTTTATCTATGTTTTTTGTTCGCTGGCTTTCTCAAGAAATTATTGACAAAGGCGAAAAAAACGTGGTACCCTCGTTGTTCCTTTTAGAGATGAAAATAAATAATAAGTGGTTTCCGAGTCCTGCTGTTTGCAGCAGGACCGAAAAGGCCGGCATATAACCGTCGGCCCGCCGTGTTTGCGAAGGAAGCCTGAAAGATACTCGTGTATCTTTCAGGCTTTTTTTTTTGCATACGTATAGGAAATTTAGACACGATATTAATTTCCATTTATGAGAGGAGGTATTTACATTCTTGATGATTCCGTTTTTCTTAAATGAAAACGGAAAGTATTGGTAACTGAAATTCAGATACACAGACTAAGGAAGTATCCCTTTGTTGACCCGATCGAAAGGAGGGTAATTAATCATGAGTGAACAGAAAAAGTTGATTTACAACAATGAAATCTGCACCGGATGCAGAAGCTGTGTTGTTGGCTGCTCCCTGTATCATGACGGCGAATGCGGTAAGGTGGTTTCCCGCGTAGCTATCGTCAGAAATGAGCAGCACGGTGAATCCTATGTAGTAGGTTGCGACGGCTGTACTGATGCACCCTGCGCTGCCGTATGTCCGACCGGCGCTTGCGCCATGGATCCCGTTGCCGGCATTACGAAAGTTGATGCCAACAAGTGTATCGGTTGCAAGGAATGCGCTAATGCATGTCCGTTCGGTGCTATCAACATGCACTACAAAACCGGCAAAGCCTTTAAGTGCGATCTGTGTGAAGGCCGCGATGAAGGTCCGGTATGTGCTGACTGGTGTGTTAGCGGAGCCATCTCCTACGAGACACCGACTATTGCGATGAAAGGCAAACGCCGTGAGAAGTTAAATGAACGGTTAAAAGCCGCTAAAGTTGGAGAGGAGGGTTAAGCTATGTACGGATGGGCAGGACAACGACTAAGAGTCGATCTTACAACTGGAGAAATTACAAAAGAACCGCTGTCATACGAATACCGGCGTAAATGGATCGGTGGCCGTGGTTTTAACTCTGAAGTTATGTACAATGAAGTACCCGCGAACATGGATCCTTTTGATCCCCGCGCGCGCGTATGTTTCGGCACGGGCCCTATGAGCGGTACGGCTGCTCCTTCAACCGGTCGCGTGACCGTTACCTGTAAAAGCCCGCTTACCGGCGGTTTTGGTGACTCCAATATGGGTGGTCACTGGGGAGCTGAAGTGAAGTATGCCGGTTATGATCAGATTATCATACAGGGCCGCGCCAAGCATCCGGTCTATCTCTGGATTGATGATGACAAGGTCGAGATTCGTGACGCACGTCACTTGTGGGGTAAGTTTCCTCGCGACGCTGACCCGATGATCAAGCAGGAACTGGGCGATGAAGACATTCATATTATGATGATCGGCCCGGCCGGTGAAAACATGGTGCGGTTTGCCTGTGCGTTTAACGATGTGTGGCGCGCTGCCGGCCGTACCGGTACCGGCGCTGTCATCGGTTCCAAAAACCTGAAGGCAATTGCTACGCGTGGTTCCGGCACGGTTAAGATCGCCGATCCTAAAAAGATGATGGACGTGTGTAACCGTCTGCGTCAGGCTTTCAAGACTGACCCGATGAAAATTGGCTTGAATATGTTCGGCAGCCTGTGTCTGATCAATGTTGCCAATCGTGACGGCTGGTTCCCCTGGAACAACTTCCAGTTCGGTTCCCACCCGCTGGCCAACAATGTTTCTGGTGAATCTCACGCGGAAACCGTTTTGAAGCATCGTGAAGGCTGTTTTGCATGCCCGATCGCCTGCGGCCGTTTTACTGAAATCCGCGATGGCAAGTATGCCGGTGAAACATTCGGTGGCCCTGAGTATGAGCATGCCGTTCCGACCGGTCCGCGTTGTGGTATTGTTGAAGACCCCAACGATGTCTGGCACAATTGCCGCCTGACCAATGATTACGGGTTGGACGCTATTGAGTGTGGCGGTGCTATCAGTTCTGCCATGGAATGGTTCCAGAGAGGCTTGATCACCACTAAGGACACCGGTGGCCTTGAGCTGACTTTTGGTAACGCTGATGCAACTGAAAAACTGATCCATCAGATTGGTCAGCGTAAAGGTTTCGGTGCTATTCTGGCCGAAGGTGCTGACCGTGCTGCTGACAAGCTTGGTCTGCCCAAGGAAGCCCATTACTATACCATCACTACCCGCGGCATGACCCTGCCCGGCGATGACCCCCGCGGCCTCGGTTTTGGTTACGGTCTGTCTTTTGCCGTAGGTACTCGCGGCGGCTGTGACCATTTGCGTTCCTTGTGCTGCCTTGAGCTTTCTGGCGCTCTGTATCCCGGACTCAACACCAAGCTCCTTGGTGATGAAAGCGCCAATAAGCCGGTTACCACCAATGGTAAGTCCTACATGGTGTACTATGAGGAAAACCAGAAGGCCACCACAGATTGTTTAAATGTATGCTGCTTCACTACGCATTGGTCCTATGCTGTGTTGACCCCGGATCAGGTTGAATACCTGAACGCTGTCACCGGTCTTGATTTTACCGAGGAAGAGTTCCAGGAAGTCGGCGAACGTGTCGTCAATCTGGAGCGCGCTTATTGGAACAAGCACATGTCGGGCGCCCGCGAAGATACCGTTCCCGAGCGTTTTCTGAAAGAGCCTATGCCTGAGAACGGCGTGGACTATCAGACCAATATTGGCGCAACTCTGCCGCTCAACGAGATGCTACCGCAGTACTACAAGTATCGCGATTGGGATTCCAAGACAGGATTCCCGACAGAGCGCAAACTGAAACAGCTTGGTCTGGAGAATGTTGCCAAAGATCTTGCCCCGCTGCGGAGCAAGTATCTGTCCGAAGCTGAAAAGAAGAACGTTAAATATTACGTATAATCTTGTGGACGTGCTGAAAGGAGGTACGATACCATGGCAATTATGAATAAAACACAGGCCAAAAAGCTTATTGAGCAGCCTGACAAAATGCTGGATGTGTTGAATTATCTGGTGGAAAAGAAAGTTATCAGTGCTGATGACCATCGTGCAACTCTGCTTAAAGGCTTTTCCAAGCTGGTGGCAGTGCTGCAGGAGAAGAAGGTGATCAACGCGAAGGGTGCGAAAGCGGCCATGCAGGGCGGTTTTGCTTCTTTGCTTGAGACCATCTCAGCCTAAGCCTGATAGTAATACAGGTGATCAGAAGCGCCCGGAGTTTTATTTCCGGGCGCTTTTTTACTAACCCGAAGAGCTGACATAATGCCTGAATGCAAGCATACAGTCTTAACATTAATGCCGCCGCCTGAAGCGCGTCTGCGCTGCCGGCATTGTCACCTGACGATTTCCGTCTCTGAACTGGGGTCGGGTTGCTGCCCGGAATGCCTCGAGGTTCACAAGCTGCGGATGAAGGATTTTGAGGAGATTCCGGACGCTACTGCCGGTTGTACCCGTTACCGCTGTGAGGCCTGCGGTTTGATTTTTGATGCCTGAAGTGGCAGTGTACGTTTTTGTTAGACACGATTTCTCTTTTTTTATATAATGTTTCAAAAAGCAGATCGATAATTAAATTACCTGCCGGACTGCTCATAGCTCACCTAATGTTTCAGGAGATATATTTTCATGAAAGCACTGCGAAATACGTTTATAATTATCGCTCTGCTCTTTGTAGCTCTGGTGGTTTATGCCTACCTGCCCTATTCAACAGCAGCGCCGGAAACCTTTGCCGGGGAAAATAGTCATTTTATTACCCTTGACGGTAACAAAATTCACTATACCGTTCAGGGCAGTGGACCGGCTCTTGTGCTGGTGCACGGGTTCGGCGGTTCAACTCTGGCGTGGGACAAGTTGGTTGGTTCTCTTACGCAGCAGTATACTGTGTATGCGCTGGATCTTCTCGGGTTCGGTCTTTCTGATAAGCCCGTTGAGGCCTCCTATGCCCTGCCGGCGCAGGCAGATATTGTCTGCGCGCTGATTAGCGCACTGGAGATTGAAGAAACTGTCTTGATCGGCCATTCCATGGGCGGAGTGATTGTCGCGGACGCAGTTAGCAAGTTGCCCGACAGGATCAAGGGGCTCATTATGATAGAGCCCGGATTTTATTACACGCCGCCGGCGTTTTTCCAGCATCTTTTTTTTCCTTTTGACCGGGCCATGGCGAAAATGTTTTACAGCCGCATGGGCCGCGAGAAAAGTTTTGTTGGTTCCTATTATGATACATCACTTGTGACGCCGGAAATGATTGATGAATTGTTGATCGCACGGCAGACCCCGGGTGCGGTTGAGGCTATGCAGTCCATGAGCAGTGACCCCGAAGCTTATTCAACCTATGAAGATATCGCTGCTGCCGTTACCGGACCCTCGCTGATGATCTGGGGAGAGCGTGGAGAGAAAACCCGCACTCGCGAAATTGAGGGTTCCCGTCGCTTGATGAGGGACTCACAGCTGGTTATGGTTGAGAAATGCGGGCATTATGTGCAGGATGAAAAGCCTGAACAGGCCGCGCAGGCTATTCTCGCCTTTTTGCAGTCCCTGCCCTTTTGACGCCTGCCTGTATGCATCTAGCGCCGGAAATATAGATTATAAACTTTGTACTTTGAATCAATCCTTGGGATTGACCGCTTCAGCTCTTTATTCGGTCCAAAGGGCTATAGCTGTCAGCCCGCAGGGCTGACTAAAAGTATCAAAGAGCGCAGCGGTCAAGTCTGGAAGTCTTGACTCAAAGCCGTCCAGCAGCTTAGCCTTTGGCTCTCCTCGCGAAGCATACGGGATTTAAACCCTAGAAAAATTATTGTGCTGTCTACTCCAGCCCGCCTTCCATTTTAAGCATACAATTCCGTAATTTTTCAAGTTGACCGTCGGTTGCCTGCCAGTAGCCGCGTTGGTTTGATTCGAGCAGCACCTCGGCCATGCGCTGGGTTGCGTATGGGTTGTTGCGTTCTAGGCGAGCGCGCATGTCCTCATCAAACATCAGGCGTTCGGCCGTCTTGTCAAACACCCAGGATTCAACCGAATTGGTGGTTGCCGCAAGGCCGAGCAAGTACTCAACCCGGTCTTTTACGATTTTTGCACCGTGATAATCATGCGTGAGCATGCCGTCCAGCCAGCGCGGATTAAGTGTGCGTGTTCGAACAGCGCGCTCAATAACAGCCTGCAACTCTTCAACGTCAGTATCGCCTTCAGATTGATCAACCACCATGATATCAGTTTCAGGCGCTCCGCACACACCGGCAGCGCGGGACATGCCGCCCAGAAATTCATAGTAGTGGTCAAGGTCGGTTACATCGTATTCGCTACCGTCGCGCTCCTGGGCGATGAGCTGGATGCTGCCCAGCATGCTTTCAAGCGCGTTGCTGTTTTTATGGGTGTCAGTGCCGGTGTATACGTGGCTCATGCTGGATGCAAAGGCGCGCCCGAGTTGATCTTCTGTTTGCCAGTCGCCGGTTTCAATCAGCGCGGGAAGATCTGTTGCGTATTGATCGGGCGCAGGGCCAAACAGGCGCAAGGGCAGCTCTCCATCGCAGGCTGCGGGCAGGTTCTTGCAGTGTTGGCGGATATAATTATTCTCTAGCGGTTCGTCCTGTGCTGCTGCCAGGGCGCAGGCCCGGCTGATCAAATCAATATGCGTGCCGAAGGTATCGCGAAAAATACCGCACATGGAAATAAGCACATCAATGCGGGGACGACCCAGTTCCGACAGGGAGATAACCTCAAGCTCTTTCACCCAGGCTCCGGCGCCATGCCGCATGCGAACACCAATCAAATGTAGAATTAAGGCAATAGTGTCCCCCCCGGTTTTCATGGTTTCAAAGCCCCAGAGAATAAGTGCGATCGTAGCGGGGTAAGCGTTATGCTTTTTGTGATAGGCCCCCAGCAGTTTTTCCGCGGCAAGTTTACCGCGTGCCTGCGCAGTGGGTGTTGGAATCAGGCGCGGATCAAATGCGTACATGCCCCGGCCTGTGGGATAGACCTCAGGGTCGCGCAGCGGATCACCGGCTCGTGCCGGGAAGATATAGCGGCCATCGAGGGCATCCAGCACTGCGCTGCTTTCAGCACTGAAATTAAAACGCTGCTGCAGATTAAGCACGTACTGACTGTAGGTGGCATCGCACCAGGAGGGAGGATTGTTGTGCAAGAGTGCGTCCAGGGCTTGCTCGGCTGCTTTGCGAATACGCTCTCCTTCCGGGGTGTTTTTAACCGCTTGCCAGTCAAGGCCAAGCTCGCGACCACACAGGGTGTAGAGTGAGGGTTGTTCGCGATCAAAGTGCAGGGATCCGAGCAGGCAGTCGTGAAGCTCCTGGTCGGAGTACTGTTTATCCATTACGTGTAGCCCGTAGGGAATCAGGCGGCTCTTAATGATGTAGAGTTCGCGCTGCAGCTCCTGCGGATCGGAAGGCAGATGCAGGTCGCGGGCGCAGGTTTCAAGTTGTTCAAGGGTTGCAGGGTCCTTCTCCCGGCTATACTGGTCCAGCATATCTTCAAGCAGCAGGTAGCCCTCGTAGAGGCCCGATGGTGTCATTGGCGGTGATGCGTGTGAAATGCACAGGGCATAGCCGCGGCGTTTGGCAATTGTTGCCTCAGATGGATTGCCGACCCAGTAATAATAAATATTTGGCAAGCTGCCCAGCAGAATATCGGGGAAGCAATCTTTTGAGAGCGCAACTTCCTTGCCCGGCAGAAATTCAAGCGTGCCGTGTGTGCCGAAATGCAGGAGCGCGTCAGCCTCAAATTCCTGTTCAAGGTAACAGTAAAAGGCCAGATATTGATGGTGGGGCGGCAGGGCCTTGTCATGATACATGCCCTCGGTTTTTTCGTGGTCGCCGCGCTCGGGTTGCACCCCGATAAAAATATTGCCCACGATTGCTCCCGGCACAAGCAGGTCGTCACCATCAACCATAATATTTCCAGGTGGCGGGCCCCATGCGTCAAGTACCTGTTGCTGAATTTTTTCCGGCAGGGTACAGAACCATTGCTTGTAGCGTGCGCCCGAAAGTCGGATGCCTTTTGCATGCTGATACACGGGTGAGTTGACAATGCCGTTGTTCAGGAAAAAATTCTTAATGCCATCCGGTGGTATGTGCACATCGTAGCCACGCGCTTGCATTTGGTGCAGTAAACGCTCAAGGCTTGCGAACACGTCCAGATATCCGGCGCCGGCCAAGCTGTGTTCGCCGGGTGGATAGCTGTAGGCAATTACGGCAATTTTTTTCTGAGCGATCGGTTTTGACCGCAGAGCCAGCCATTTTATAATTCTGTCACCAAAGCGCTCAACCCGTTCTTTAATCGCAACCTGACGTTTTACGCATCCGAGTGTCTGATCCTCGAGTACCTCCAGGCCGCCAAGGAAAAAAGGCCCTACTGCACCGTCAAGTTCAGGAAGCGTTACGCCCAGCACTGTTTCAATCGGGGTGAGTCCGGCTGTGCCCATGCGCCAGGTTTTAAGATCGGTTTCAAAGGCTCGCAATCCTACCAGCAGTGGTACATCGCGTTCACGTAAAAACCGGTAAATCACCTCAGGGTCTCCGCCGTAGGGCCCGCCCCACAGCCTGAAGTACTGCATGCTAATTAACAGATCAATGCCGTCGCAGCAGGCCTGCAGGGCTTCCATATTGTTTTCGACATTGGAAAAAATATTGAGCAGGTTCACGTGCATGTTTAGGCGCTTATAGAGCAGATCAATCACGGGAACCGCATCGCTGAAATGCATGCCTCCGTGCATCAGAACCGCAACGGTTGGGCGCTGTGCGTCAAAGCCGATTGCCCGGCAATAGGCTTGCCGATCCGTAAAAATACCCTTGCCGGGGCAGTACAGGCCCCAGGCAGGCATAGCACGCGGTTTTGCAATATTTTTGATATGGCCTTGCCCGCCGTAGTATTTCAACAGCGTGAGAAGCATGGAGTAGAGGTTGTCGGATCCGCCCTGAGTGTAGTATTGCTGGATCAGCATCCAGCGGTTCATGTCTCGCAGCATGCGAAAGGGCAGCAGGCCGGTGAGTTTTTTCCCGAGTGCGGCAAATTTTTTGGTTTTGATATAATCGTTGATTGAAAAAGAACGCTCACGCCCGGGCTTAAATATCATTGTGCCGGAAAAAGCGCCCATGCGTGTCAGGGAAAAGATTTCATTGCTGACTGCTATAAGGACAACAACGGTTTTATTGTGGTCTGCAAGCAGTTCGGGCAAGCAGCGGCCAAGACGAGTATCAGAGCGCACATCAATGAGAATAATATCAGCGCGCGATAGTGCTTTCCGTACCGGACCAAGGCTTGAGCTCTGCGGCTCAAAGTCACGGGAATAGAGTTTTTCAATGAAAAGCATATTTTTGTGCTCAGTTGCAACCCGGGCGGCAGCATCAAAGAGATCGGTCGAGTTATCCATGGCGGTTAACGCCAGAATGCGTATCACAGCAGTTCCTCCAGGTAGTAATGCTCTGCGTTAAGGCCTGTTGCCAGTTGTTCAAGAAAGCCCATGCTGCGGGTGCGGCGCTCAGTATTAACGCAGATCAGGTGTGCATCGGTTTTTTGTGCTGAGAGCAGGTTCAAATCCCCGGCAAAGGAATCGGTTTGAAAAACAGTGGGCCGTCCGTCAGAAATCAGCACAATTGTTACGGCAGCGCGGGTCTCATTTCCGGCGAGCTCCAGGGCCTGCAGCAGCGCCGCAGTGAGCGGAGTTTTGCCGCCGCTGGGGATATGGTCCAGGGCTTCATCAACGGCGTTGTGATCGCGGGTTGGCGGTACAATTATTTGCGGGCTGCTGCCGCGAAAGCAGATCAGGGCAATCCGGTTTTTCTTTTCATAGGATTCTTGCAGATACTGCCAGGTGAGTTTTTTTGCCAGGCGTACCTTGCGATCGAGTCGCATGGATGAGGAAACATCAAGCGCGAGGATGCAGAGCCCCTCGCCCGGTGCTTTTCTGATCTTTTCCATGAGATGGGCGGGTTGAATGGTAAGCGAGCCGCTTTGGCGTACTGCCCGACGGATAGTGGCATCAATTGCCACGTTGCGAGGTTCCTCAGTCGGGCGTGCGCTGATATAGCGGCCGCGCGATGGATTCCGGGAGGGTGCTTGACGGCCCAGGGAGGGTTGTCTGGCCGGGGGCGTTAAGGTTTTTTTTTTACCTCTCCGTTGCGTTCAAAGGTGTCGGGCTGTTCATCTTCGAATTGCTGGTCGAGCGCGCTTTCGATTTGCTGGCTGTCAAGCGGGATATCTTTTTCGAATGGTTTTTGGCGCATGCGGTGCGGCAGTGCCAGCAGGGCGGCGTCAATGACATCCTGACGCGTAAGCTCTCTGCGGCCGGCAAGTGCGGCAATGGCCGCTGCGGTTTTTTCCATTACGATATCGGCCCTGTGCGTGCGAATGCCAAGCGAGCTGGTAATGGTTACAATCTGCTCAAGCATCTGCGTGCTCTCGGCCACATCCGGCAAAAGCTGCTGCGCTGAGGAAATATCGGTTTTAAGTGTTTGCTGGGCCGTGGCAAACTGTTCTTCAAACGCCCAGCAATCGCGGTCAAATGCCTTGCGTCGTTGTATAACCTCCAGGCGGTCCCGGGGGTCGGTGAGCGCGCCTACATTAGCGCACAGCCCGAAGCGGTCAAGGATTTGAGGCCGCAGGCGGCCCTCTTCCGGGTTCATGGTTCCTATCAGCAGAAAGCGGGCCGGGTGGTAGAGTGAAATACCTTCGCGTTCAATAACGTTAACGCCCATAGCGGCCGCGTCCAGCAGAATGTTGATCAGGTGATCATCCAGCAGGTTGACTTCATCAATGTAGAGTATATTGCGGTTGGCGCGGGCCAGGATGCCGGGTTCAAGAGCCCTGATGCCGTCGGTAAGAGCCCGCTTGATATCAAGGCTGCCGACCACCATATCTTCGGTGGCTGAAAGCGGCATGTCAACAATTTCCATGGCCTTTTCAATCCAGGGCAAACTGCCCTCTTGCTCAAAACGCGCCTGACAGGCCTTGCACATCAGGCGCATGTTTTCAGGGTCGCAGTTAAAAGGGCAGCCCTCAACCGCGCGCAGGCGCGGTAGCGTATGGGCAAGTGCGCGCACGGCGGTTGATTTGCCCGTACCCTTATCACCCGTGATAATAACGCCCCCGACGGTCGGATCAATCGCGTTGATCAACAGGGATTTTTTAAGCAAATCCTGGCCGACAATCGCTGACAGGGGAAAGATGACAAATTTGTGATGCATGGCAGTAGCTCTCTGGCAGGCTGTTGAAAAAAGCCCATCTGTTGCGTTACACTCGTCATTCTTCATTGCAGCGTACGAAAAAGTACGCCTCATTCATCATGAACTCGCGTGCCTTACATCTGGCATTTTTGAACAGCCTGTAAGTGGTTTTAGTATCCTGCCTGTGCTGCGGTTCATAAAGTAAAAGTATAGCTAAGCCACACCGATATGTCAATTATTTAAAATCGTGCTACTGTTTAAAGCAGTTGTGGCCTGCGCCGATATGTGACAAACGTGTATTTCAGACTGACATATCGGCTATGCTGTGTGTTTTGGAGATTGACTTTCTAGGCATGGGTTGCTATTTTTTATTAAAATACGCATACAGCAGGAGATTCCACGCATGTCCTCCCTCGTTCGTTTCGGCATATCGCTTGAAAAAACACTGCTTAAAGCCTTTGACAGCTTGATCGGCGCACGTGGCTACACCAATCGCTCAGAGGCTTTGCGCGATCTTATCCGCGATGAATTGGTTCGCCGTGAATGGCTTTCAGGTGAAATTGTTGCTGGCACAATTACGCTGGTTTACGATCACCATACGCGCGATCTGAGTGCGCGGTTGACGGATATTCAGCATGAGCACCACGATGTTATCAGTGCTACGCAGCATATTCATCTCGATCATCATAATTGTCTTGAGGTAATTGTTGTGCAGGGAATTCCGCAGGAGATAGAAAAGCTGGCCTCCCGGCTCAAGGCCGCCCGCGGTGTCAAGCACAGCGCCCTGACCATGGCTACAACTGGAAAAAACCTGCTCTGATAAAGACTGCATTAGCGTTTCGCGGGGCTTCTTGCATTGACACGTACAGCACTGATATTATATAGTGTTTGGACAGGGAACAGGGCGAGCCAATGGTTAAAAGTCGCCATTTTCAGGTCAGGATTCGATCATGATAGAGCTTGGAAGCATAAAAATATTTACCGATAAAGAGGTTGCCGATCGGTTAGGGGTCACCGTCAGGCGCATACGGAGCTTTATAAAAAAGGGGCAGTTGACAGCCCGACGTGTGGGCAAGGTTTTTCACATTACCGAAAAGAAGCTGGAAGAATTTTTAGAGTGTGATTCAGTAGCGCCTACCCCTACGCCCGTAGCCCTTCCGTCCGCTGATGTGGTCGGTGACATGGCTGATGACATTAGCCGGCTTGATGCTATCCTTGGGAATAATAAAAAATCTTAACGACCTTCCTAATAGAGTATGAGACCTGTCTGATTCGCCTGTCATCTGCGGATACCATCAAGGAACTATAATGACCAGCGTGCCTTTGAACAGATTGCCGAGTCCGGACGGCCCTGATTTTGTCGGGGTTGGAGTTCATAAGGCTGGAACGAGTTGGGCCGGATACGTGCTGGCCCAGCATCCCCGGTTGCTTATGAATAAAAAGGAGATTAGCTTTTTTGTTCGCTACTACCACAAGGGATACCGCTGGTATCATAACTGGTTCAAGGATAAAAATGGACGGCTGGCAGGTGAATTCACCCAGAGTTATATTATTTCACCCCGGCCCGACTCCGCGCACCGCGAGTTTTACCCTCACTGGAACCCCAGGCGAAGGATTTATTTTTGGCGCGAGCAGCCCTCGGCCCGGGATGAGCTGAAAAAGCGGTATCCTGGCGTGCGGGTGTTTGCAATGTTTCGGAATCCGGTGGATCGGGCCTGGTCGGCCTACTGGTTCTGGCGGCGCCGTAAAGACCGGATTGGTAAACGCAGCGTAGATTTTGAAACGATGTGGGCCGATGATGGCCGCTGGATCAAAAGCCGGGGCTTGTACGCCGACCAGCTTACCTATTGGCAAGAAGCATTCCCTGATTTCGGGGTGTTTTTTTATGATGATATTAAGACCGATTCTATCGGTCTGGCGCAATCGCTGTTCCGCTTCATCGGTGTGGACGACACGTTTGTGCCCGACGGCCTTGAGCGCAAGGTAAACAAGACGGATTATAATCCCATGCCGCCAGAAACCCGCCAAATGCTGGTTGATTATTATCGCGAACAGATTGAACGCTTTGCAGAGATGACCGGCAGGGATTTGTCACACTGGCTTTGCGTTTCGTAGCTTAAATCTATATACTGATTATCGGCCCGTCGGTAGCTCCCCTTCTTCCGTAAAACCCAATAGCCCCGGAGCATACTTCTGCTTGCCCTTGGATTATCGCTAATTTAGCTGGTTGTCTTTGTTCTGGAAAACTTTTTCAATTTGCTGAATTTTTTTAGCGGTATGTTTCCACAGTATGCTTTCTCTGGAAAATTCGCCATAAAGCTGGAGCTCTCGTATGGAAACATACCAGCCTTCGTTGATATAGTGCGCTTTTCGTCCAGGCCAATTATTTTGCGGTTTGTCATTAGCGAGATGAAATGTTGTAAAAAAAAGTGTGCCCGGCTGCCTCAGGCTATTAAAGTATAATGTACTCTCCTTAAGCACAGTTTCGTTGTCATAGATAAGAGAGGGATACTGATGAGCATTGACTCCCTGTGTATCCAGGATGATTTCAAAATGTTTTCCCTTGGAGGCGGAAATTGGAGGAAAAACGAAAAGAAATTTTGAAAAACTATCAATGTTGCTTACAGGTAGAAATATTTGAGTTATTGGTTGCCGGTTATCGCCCGTTTCGTACAATGCAAAACGGATGTCACCGTTCGTTGGTTTGGCGAGTCGCTCGAACATGACCCGGACAGCGCACAAATTATCTCGTGGTGCAACGAAGCTCTGTTTTATTGAGTTGGTATTTGTTATTGATGGTGAAAAGCTGCAAAAATTTTTCTGTTCAATACCGGCTCTCAGATCATTGTATGCAAAGGAAGGGGAGACAATTTTGAAGTAAACATCCCAACAAACAAGTACAAGCACAAAAGAAATAAACAGCATTAAAAAAGTGCGTCGTCGTTCAGACAGCAAACCTCTTAAGCCGGTTATAAACAAGACAGCAATGGGGACGATTACAACATAGAAATATCTTCCCATGTACATTTTGTAGGTAATATTAAAAAAACAGTATAGGAATACTCCAAACAGTAAGGCACAGGTCAACAATGCCATGATTCGTTTCTGTTCGGAAGAAAGACTTTTTCCGAATTGTCGCAGTATATATCCGACCCCTGCCCCTGTAATGAGTATTCCATACAACCAAAGGTGTAATGTAGATAGTGGAATCTGCATAGCTCCAAAAAAACCAAAAAAGGACACGAAAGAAATTTTGAATATAAAAAAGGCATATTCCAGACTCAGAGGAGCTGTTCTCAAAGACCAGGGTTGCATTATGTTCAGTGCGTTGGAAAATACCGGATCACCATATGCAAGCAGGTTTCGGATATACCACCATCCCGAAACACCAGCGGCAATGAATACAATGAGAAGGGATTTTTTTAAAGCAGCGGTTATGTCTTTGGGAAACGTAATGGCTAAGGCAAAAAAAGTAACGGGAATATAAATAATGGTGGATGTTTTTATAAGCAAGCAGCATCCCAGGATTAAGCCCGCAATAATCTGTTGTTTGTATCCAAATGATTTTTTCAAAAAAACTATAAGAGCCAAAAGGTAAAGCGCTGAAAAAGCGATTGACATTGGTTCGTTTGAAACCGATGCGGAAATATGTATAAATTGTGGATTGGCCGCAACAAAAATAGTTGCTGCCAAAGCGCTGTAATATTCGCTTGGGAAAATTATTAAGATAATTCGATACAGACAGTAGAGCGTTATTGTACTGAAGAATATCGACAGGAGCCTGAGAAGATATACACTTTGTGTAATATCGGCAAAAACATCAGGCTCGGTTGAGGAAGAGAGTATAACCTTTGTGTACCCTGCCTTTTCGTCAATAATAAGGTTCTCCTGTATGCTTTCCTGTGTCGTGGGACAGAAAAGGGAAGCGAGACTATAATACAGGGGGGGGTGGATCGCCTGCGCAACTTTATGGCCCTCATCTTTAGGGTCAAGAAAGGGAATTTTTGAAGTGCGTGCTATATAATTACTATATACATAGTGTCGATCTTCATCCGGCGGAACCCATAATGGCGTGGCAAAACAATAAAAAAGACTGGCGACAATAAAGAAGAGAAGCGGGAAGGCAAGAGTACTTATTTTGACCGGACTAAAATTTTTCATGAATAGCGTCGTTTTACTGTGGACTTCAGTTGATGCCGCGTGACAGAGATATTAATTGTTATAAAGTCTTTTTGCTATCACCAAAGAGCTTGTTTTGAAGCCAAGGGGCCGTTTACAGCTGTATTTCACCCTTGCCCTGGCGGGTGATTGCGTATTCATCGCCTGAGAGATCCACAATGGTAGATGGCTCCGAAATCAACACGCCGATATCAAGCACCATGTCAATCTGATGGCCGAAATAGTCATCAATGACCTCGCCTGAGTTCAAAACTTTTTCGCGCCATAGGGGTACGCTGGTGGAAATAATGGGGGTACCAAGTTCCTCGCTCAACATGCGGCATACATTGCTGGCAGGCACGCGAAAGCCGATAGTTTTGCGCTTAAAGAGCATGCAGCGGTTGACTTCGCGGGTTGCGGGCAGAATAAATGTATAGGGGCCGGGAAGATGTTTGTTTATGAGTCGGTAGGCACGATTTGAAACCCGGGCATATTCAGAAACGTGACTCAGGTCGTGTGAGATAAAGCTTAGTGGGCTTTTCTCATCAAGGCCTTTCATGCGGTAGAGTTTTTCCAAAGCTTTTTTGTTGTGCAGATCACAACCAAGGCCGTAAATGGTGTCGGTGGGGTAGACCACAAGTCCGCCTGCACGCAATATTTCAACGGCCTTTCCAATGACTCGTGTCTGCGGGTGTGATTCAAATGTGCGTGTTAACATGGTGGCTGGCCTGCTGTGTGCGGCTTCTTGCGAACCGCGCAGTTTATGAGCCGTAACCTGTTGTGCAGCCCGTGGGAATCGCCCCGTAACTGCGGGCACTACCGGATGTTCAGGCTATAATCGTTGTCCAGCCGAAGCGGTCTTCGATTTTGCCATACTGAATGCCAGTCAATTCGTCATACATTTTTAAGCTGAACGTCCCTGCTTTGTTGTTACCAATAGTATAATCACGGTTTTTATAATGCAGGGTTCCAACTGATGCAATAACCGCTGCGGTGCCAGAGCCAAAAATTTCTTCTATTTTGCCGGATTCAATATCATCACACAAACGTTGTATGCTTATTTGCTCCTCATCAACCTGCATGCCCCAGGAGCGCGCAATCTGTATGACTGAATTGCGGCTAATGCCCGGCAGGATAGAACCATTAAGCGCCGAGGTTACCACCCGGTCCTTGTATTTAAAGAAGATATTCATGGAGCCGACCTCTTCGACGTATTTACGGTTAACGCCGTCGAGCCACAGCACCTGGTCATACCCGGCCATCTCAGCCTTTTTGGCAGGCAGCAGCGAGCCCGCGTAGTTAGAAGCGGTTTTTGCGGAACCGACTCCACCGCGCACCGCGCGTACGTACTGCTCTTCTACAATAATTCCTGTTGGCTGCATGCCGTTTGCATAGTAGTGTCCAACAGGCGAACAGATAATATAGAACAGGTACGTCTCCGAGGCTTTCAGGCGGATCAACGGATCAGTGGCGATCATGGTCGGTCGAATGTAGAGTGAGGCGCCCTCGTCATGCGGGACCCAGTTTTTTTCAAGCGCAATTAACTGCGCCATGGCTTGGTAGGTTTCCTCTACGTTGATTGTCGGCATGCACATGCGCTCGGCGGATTTGTTCATTCGCTCAAGATTATCTCGAGCCCGGAACAGTCCGATATTGCCATCCTGCCGTCGGTAGGCCTTAAGGCCTTCGAAGATAAGCTGCCCGTAGTGCAGGCACATGGTTGCCGGGGAAAGCGAAAAATCGCCGAACTTCTTTATGCAGGCATCCTGCCAGCCCTGCTCCGGCGCATAACGCATGGTCAGCATGCGGTCTGAAAATGCCTTGCCAAAGTCAAATGCCTGTCCGGGCACTACTCCACCCTTGAGTTCCTCGATCGGAATTGGTTCAATGCTTATATCCATTCCATCCCTCGTGTGTTAATAATGCCACTGCCAAACGTTACGTTGATTGCGGGCCGAAGAATAGCAAAAATACGTCAAAAAATCAAATGCAACCACTTTCAGTCTTGAGCGCTTTTTGCCAGAAAGTGCATGAGTTGACATCATGGGTGAAACAATACACAATAGTATATAGTAACGTGACCGGAGCAGACAAAATGGTCGCTGTAGCCAGGCTTCAGTCTGGCTGTGGAGGAAAGTCCGGGCTCCGCAGGGCAGGATGGTCGCTAACGGCGACTGGGGGCGACCCTAAGGAAAGTGCCGCAGAAAATAGACCGCCCTGCGCCGGTGCAAACCGGTTCAGGGTAAGGGTGAAAAGGTGAGGTAAGAGCTCACCAGTATCCCGGGTGACCGGGGTAGCTTGGTAAACCCCATCCGGAGCAAGGCCAAATAGGGAAGCACGAACGCCTCCGGGCTGTTCGGAGAGTTGCCCGCTTTTACGCTTCCGGGTAGGCTGCACGAGGCATCTGGCAACAGGTGTCCCAGATGAATGATCATTGCTCCGCCTTCGGGCGGGGAACAGAACCCGGCTTACTGTCTGCTCCGGTTTTTTTTGTTCACTCAGGCGGTCCTAAAATGCCCATCTGCTGCGTTGTACTCGTCATGCGTCATTGTGGCGTACGAAAAGTACGCCTCATTCCTCATGACTTCGCGCGCCTTGCATCCGAACATTTTTGAACCGCCTGTAAATGTCGTTTTCAAAAGACGAGTAGAGTTTTTTTTGAATGCCGTAGTCAAGTTGTCATTTCGAGCGAGTAGGGTTTCTGGAGGGACGCGCGTCCGTTCAACAATTACATGCGGCCACGACAAAGCGTGGCCCTCCATGATCGCATTCGGAGTCTGCCCTAAGCGCAGTCGAGATGACATAGGGCTAAAGCAATAAGGTCTTGAGCAGGGCTAATTGCTCAAAGAGGGGATTGTGTCATGAAAGCGGTAATACCGGATCTGAAGGGGCAAAAAGTCCTGGCTATTGATTTTGGAACCAAGGCAACCGGGTTGGCCTTGGTTGCTCCGGGTGATCCCTATCCTCGTCCGTACGACACCGTGGCCTATCGCAGTGATGATCAGCTGATTAAAGCGATTCAGCAGGTTGTTTCAGATGAGGTCGTGACAATTGTGGTGCTCGGCATGCCGCGCTTTCTCGACGGCAAACCCAGTTCAATGACCGTGCGGGTTGAGAAATTCAGCGCCAAGCTGGAAGAAGCCATCGCTCCCCTGCCGCTTTTTGAGCAGGACGAAGCGCTTTCAAGCGCGGAAGCCAAGGAGCGCATGCGCGAATCTGCACGCTACAATTTTAAGGTAGACCCCAGAAAAATTGACGAACTTGCCGCATCCATCATTTTGGAAGATTTTATGGCAGAAAATAAGTCCTGATAATTGCATGCCTCTTACTTGCAAAAGGAGATACTTATGAAAAAATGGCAATGTATCGTTTGCGGACATATTCACAGGGGCGATGCGCCACCCGCAAATTGTCCAAAATGTGGCGTACCCAAAGAAAAATTTAAAGAAGTCGAATAAATTTTTTCAGAGAAAATTTAATAAGGTGGAGATTGATGATTTCTAAAAGATTGTCAGCAATAACACTAGTATTGTTTTTTACCTGCGTGGTTTTTTTATGTGTACGTGGACAAGCAGATGCTGAACAAGTTACTAAAGTTCGCGAGGTAAGTAAAAACACCCTTTTGCTCTTCGATGAGAACACCCCACAAGTTAAGAATTTTTATTTTGATATTGATGAACATGAACGCTTAAAACCACGCCCAAATGATTTTGAATTGGTGCATTTTGCCCCAATGAGTAATGAAAGGGGCGAACGGTGGGTCTTGGTCACGGTGCGTAATACTGCTGTCGGCCGCCGTTTCCTCAAAAGAGACTATATTGTCGCTACATTTGCAAACGCCCATCAGGCCAATCCCAGCGCGTCATTGAATGAAAAAATCGATGCGGGTGAGTCATTTACAACAACAATTTCTTTTGGTGTTTACAAATTTCCTATTGTTATGCTTGAAGTTCAACCGTAACTATAAAGTCACATCGAGCGTTACAATTGTAAGGTTAACACGGCGCATATTGATGCGCTGGCCGCTTCAATTATTCTCGAAGACTTTCTGTCAGAGCACAAATCCTTATAATTTTATTTTCTTTGCTGAGGCTATTCTGCAAAACCAACAACAAACTTAATAACATTTTTGAATGAAAGTGTTGATACGGGAGAGAGTTTTACCAATACAATCCCTTTTGGTATTAACAAATTTCCTATCGTTATGCTGGAAATTCAACCGTAACTATCTACAATAGCGGGGGCGGTTCAACTTGCAGACAGAACCGCCCCCTTTTTTTGTTTAGATGGGCAAGACCGACGCGAGCAACAACATTAACAATAGCAGGAAACAAATGAAATATCGTGCTGAAATTGACGGCTTAAGAACCATAGCCGTAATTCCCGTAATATTGTTCCACGCAGGCTTTGAATATTTTAGTGGTGGTTTTATTGGCGTTGATGTCTTTTTCGTAATCAGTGGCTATCTAATCACGACTATCATTCTTTCAGAAAAGGAGAAAGGTACGTTTACTCTGGCCAATTTTTACGAACGAAGAGCTAGGCGTATTCTTCCGGCACTGTTTCTTGTAATGTTTGTTTCTTTACCATTTGCCTGGTTTTGGTTTACGCCTTCTGACATGGAAGATTTTTCTAAAAGCTTAATTGCGGTTTCTTGCTTTTTTTCAAATATACATTTTTTAAAAGAATCAGGTTATTGGGAGATAGCGAATGAATTAAAACCCCTGCTGCATACCTGGAGCCTGGCAGTTGAAGAACAGTATTATATTATTTTCCCCTTGTTTTTGATGTTGATGTGGCGATTCCGCAAACGCTGGATCTTAAGCTCGTTCATGATGCTTGCAGCACTTAGTCTCTTTGCCTCACAATGGGCAGCATATAATGAACCCACAGCTAATTTCTTTTTGCTCCCAACGAGAGCCTGGGAGCTTGCCATCGGTGCCAGCATTGCTTTCTATTTTTTGTATCGAAAACAGGCAATCCGCACGCTGTTATCTCATAAGATTATTGATGAAATATTGGGCCTGGTTGGTCTGATTATGATAGGGTCTGCAGTTTTTATATTTGACGAGACTGTACCATTTCCAGGGTTTTTTGCCTTGATACCGACTATTGGGGCGGGACTGATTATCGTCTTTTCATCGTCAAAAACTATCGTTGGCAGATTGCTTGGCACCAAAGTACTGGTGGGAATAGGTCTCATCAGTTATAGCGCTTACCTCTGGCATCAACCTCTTTTTGCTTTCGCTCGTTATAGGAGTCCAGGGGAACCAGGTAAATTGCTCCTTTTTTGCCTTGCAGCCCTTGCTTTTCCTCTTGCCTACTTAAGTTGGCGATATGTGGAAAAACCCTTTAGAAGGAAAGATGGTTTTAGCAGAAAATTAATTTTTACATTCGCAATAACCGGTTCAGTACTATTTATTCTTTTTGGTTTGGCAGGGGAAAAGACGGATGGCTTTTCTTACCGGTATTTCGATAGCCAACAAGCCATGCTTAGTTATTTAAAATATGATTTCAAAGACGCGTATCGTGAGGGAAGCTGTTTTTTACGAAAAAACCAGACATATTCTGACTTTAAGGATGAATGCTTCTCTTCTGACAATGGCGAGGATTCCATTCTTCTTTGGGGTGACTCTCATGCAGCCGCACTCTCTTATGGTTTGAGGAAAAATTTTCGTAATGTCACACAACTAACAACTAGCGGATGTACACCGCTTATTGGATATGATCCGATAAAAGGATCTTATTGCCTTGATATAAATAATTTTGTTTTAAGAAAAATAGAGCAGTTGAAACCAGAAGTATTAATCCTACATGCTAATTGGTCTGAGCCACTCCCTAAAATTGAAGTTGGATTAAAAGAAGCTTTGTCGCGTACGATCTTGCATATTAAATCAATAGCACCAAAAACCAGAATAATTGTTCTTGGTGGGGTTCCTCAATGGAAGCCGTCATTGCCGTCATTGCTCGCCAAATTTTATATTGATTTGAAGCAAGAGGCATATGTTTACTCTCACTGCAACAAAAAAGTACAGGACGCAGACCAGATATTATTAGAAGTTGCGGAGGCAACCGATACAACCTTTATCTCTCTTTTAGATATATTTTGTAAAAATGGAGAATGTTTGTCATCTGTAAAACAAGATAAAACCTATGAACCTTTTGTCTGGGATTACGGACATTTAACTAAACTATCTTCTTCTTTAGTATCAAAAGAAATACTATTCCGTATTGATGCAAACAATGAAGGTCTGCAACCATAGTTTTATGGATAATAATGCGGCGGTTCCGGATGTGTTTTGCCTATGAGGCTGTAGTCAAAAACCTGATCGGCTGACAGCTCTTCTTTAAGGCGTCCTATTTTCTGGCCCTTGAACTGCTGTAGGGCGGCTCGCGTATCCTCGCATGCTTATCACCTGAGCCAACCATAACCGTGCCTTCACAGTGTCCACCGGCAAAACACACAAGCGGCAGACCCTTGCCGATGCCAATCATCAACGGAGGCAAACCGATAGAGCCGATCCCCTGCCGCTTTTTGAGCAGGACGAAGCGCTTTCAAGCGCGGAAGTTAAGGAGCGCATGCGCGAATCTGCACGCTACAATTTCAAGGTAGACCTTAGGAAAATTGACGAACTTGCCGCATCCATCATTTCGGAAGATTTTATGTCAGAAAATCAGCGGTAGTTGTAGGGTGGACTTGCGCAGCATGTCCACCTGTTTCATGTTTGTGGTGGACACACTTTGTGAGTCCACCCTACAGCTTTTAAAATGAAATAATTATAAAGAAATGGCAATGTATCGTTTGCGGACATATTCACAGGGGCGATACGCCGCCTGCACATTGTCTAAAATGCGGCGTACCCAAAGAAAAATTTAAAGAAGTCGAATAGGTTCTTTTAGGGAAAATTTAATAAGGCGGAGATAGATGATTTCTAAAAAATTGTCAGCAATAGCACTAGTATTGTTTTTTATATGCGTGGTTGTTGTATGTGCGAGCGGACGAGCCGATGCTGAGCAAGTTACCAAAGTTCGCGAGGTAAGTAAAAACACCCTTTTGCTCTTCGATGAGAACACCCCACAAGTTAAGAATTTTTATTTTAATATTGATGAACATGAACGCTTAAAACCACGACCAAATGATTTTGAATTGGTGCATTTTGCCCCAATGAGCAATGAAAGGGGAGAACGCTGGGTCTTGGTCACGGTGCGCAATACTGCTGCCGGCCGCCGTTTCCTCAAAAGAGACTATATTGTCGCTACATTTGCAAACGCCCATCAGGCCAATCCCAGCGCTTCATTGAATGAAAAAATCGATGCGGGTGAGTCATTTACAACAACAATTTCTTTTGGTGTTTACAAATTTCCTATTGTTATGCTGGAAATTCAACCGTAACTACGTACGATAAAAGGGGCGGCTTCAGTTTTTTAATAGACCCGCCTCCTTTTATGTGTTTGAAGCGAAAATTAACTCCCCCACCCCGCCCCCACAGCTTTTATGGCATCAATGGCAGAGCTGGTAATGCCGCCGGTATAGCCTGAGCCTTCGCCTATGGGGTACAGATTTTTTGCGCCGACGGACTCATAATTTTCGCTGCGAATAATCCGTACCGGGCAGGAGGTTCTTGTCTCTACACCCAGAACTATCCCGTCTTCTGAAACATACAGCGGGTACAGTTCTTTCCATGCAGTAAATGCTTCCTTCAGCGGTGTGCAGACACATGCGGGTAGAATTTCATGCATGTCAACGGCCACGGTCCCCATCGTATAGGAGTTGGCATTTAAATGGCTTGAAACCCTCCCGGATAAAAAATCCGGCAGATTCTGAGCAGGCGCTTTCCAGTTGCCACCTGACGCAGCAAAAGCCTTTCGTTCAATATCCTTTTGAAATGCAATGCCAGCCAGCGGGCCGGTCGATGCATAGTCATCCGTATGGCAGGTTACTACAATGGCAGAATTCGAGAATGCCGATGCCCTGCTTGCATAGCTCATACCGTTTAGCACCAGCAGGCCGTTTTCAGATGAAGCATTGACCACCTCACCGCCGGGGCACATGCAGAATGAATAGACGCCGCGCCTGGTTGTTCGATTGGTGTGGGTGAGGGAATACGTGGCAGCCCCGATGTTGGCAAAGTCTCTGTATTTAACACCATAGCGCATGAGGTTGATCGTTTTAGCGGGATGCTCCACCCGCAACCCAACTGAAATCGGCTTCTGCTCGAGGGTAATGCCTTTGGAGTGCAGCAGCTCAAATGTGTCGCGGCTGGAATTGCCAATAGCAAGGTAGATGCTTGAACAGAGATATTCCTTCTCAGCGTTTATAACGACCCCCACGGCCTTCCCCCCGGCAATGAGTATATCCGTCATTTTTGAGCTGTAGTGTATCTCGCCGCCCCGCTCTAAAATATGGCGCCGTATATTGCCCACTATCCTGCACAGTACGTCAGTGCCAACGTGGGGCTTGCGGATATATCTTATTTTTTCAGGCGCGCCGAATTTAATGAAAGTATCAAGCACCTTGTTTGCATAGGTTGAATTCTTGACACGGGAAAACAGCTTTCCGTCTGAGTACGAACCGGCTCCGCCTTCTCCGAATTGAATGTTAGATTCAGGGTCAAGCACTCTTTCTTTAATGAAACGTTGAACATCAGTTGAGCGCTCCTCTATTTTTTTACCTCTCTCAAATATGAGAGGTTTGAGGCCATACTCTAAAAGCTCAAGCGCCGCGAACATGCCTGCAGGACCGAAGCCGATTATTATGGGCCGCTGCCTACTATTTTTTGGTTTTCTGGGCGGTGCTGGTAGTTCAGTGTAGTGTGGAAAGTTGCCCTTGTTGTCAAAGGTGTCAGGGGTACGCACAACAAGAGTAAGATCGTAATAAAACTGCTCTGCATTGGTCGCATCAAGCGCTTTGTTCAGAATTTTGACGAGTTCAATACTGCTCAGACAGATTTTTAGCTGTTGTGCAGCCGCCCTGAGATATTCATCCCGTCCGTCTTGTTCAACGGGTATCTGCACATTGCAACGTAGTAATTTCAAAAAAACACCATCGATTCTTTATTTTGAAAACGTTTAAAAAAATCTGGCTGCATTATAGCATTAATTGGGGGCAGCGCCAGCGCGGCTCCGCGCGTTACAATTTTAAGGTCGACCTCAAGCGTATTGATGAGCTTGCAGCAACCATCATCCTTTAATATTGCAATAAGTGGAAAATGATTTTGACTTTATTCCATCTTTCATAGTTTAATATCACAATAAGCGGAAAACTCTTCCATCTATATGGGTTAATATGATGGAATATTTTCTATCTATTACACTGTTGGGCTAGGAGAAATAGATGCAGTATGCGCCGGTCATAATCATAGTACTTTTAATAATCCTGATCCTCATTCTCTATTGTATACCGAGTGTAAGGGCGCTAATTAAGAACAATGGTGAGTTGCTCGATTTTCTTAGCATTGTCAGCATTGTCGGACTTGTAATATCTCTGTCGATAACTATTGGCCAATACAACAAAGCGCAAGATAGGTCAGACCAACAACGTAAGGCTGAATTGCATGCCCGGGCGGAAGCACTCCAAAGCGAAATAGACGTAAACCTTCATGCCTGTGATGCGGTTGATTTCTGCCTATCACAGGAAAACAGACTGACAGCTTTCGAGCGATTCCATTATCCGATCCTTGAGCGCGTCCTTGGGACTGGCGACTTAACTGAAAAACAGATGCGAGATACTGGATGGGATGCCTATCAGAGTATGAACGTATGCAACAGATTGCTAGATGAAGCCTCGGAACTATCTGATCTTCAATACGCCACGCCAATTCAAACATTAGTAATTAAGCAAGAGAGCATTAACAAGAGAATTGACAAGCTGTGGAATCAGCTTCAGAAATCTAACCTTCGTACTAGAACAGCTCTTTCCGAACTGAACAAACAACTAGACTCAATGAAGATGAAACAGCCCAACAAACGGCTTGAGAAGGACGCGGCAAAATCTAGCCGCGCCCCTCACCCGTAACGTTATGCGCAAATAAATTGTATTAATTCATGGCAAATAATTGGAACATACCAGACTGGTTGGAAAAGGAAGTCAGGGAACGAGACAAAACCTGTGTTTATTGCAGTGCTGAGTTCACTCCAGTAAACATATCTAAAAAGACAGCAGCAAGCTGGGAGCACATCATTAACGACGCAAAGATTATCACAAGAGAAAATATTGCGCTTTGTTGCTGTGGCTGCAACGCCAGCAAGGGTCAAAAACAACTTTCAGCTTGGCTTACATCTGACTACTGCAAACAACGAGGGATAACCCCTGACTCAGTTGCACCGATTATTAAACAAGCCATTAAAAATGGCCTATAAATTCGCCTAACGTTATGGATGAAGTCAAACGTTTCTACCGAGATACTTATCAAACATTTGAAGCAATCGACCACTGTGTAAATGCCAATTTAATTGCGCCTGCTTTGTGTCTAATATACAGCGCCATCGATAGCTTTGCATGGATAACTTATGGCGATATGCCTGTAAAAAAAAGATTTATGCGCTTTGTCGATGAGCATATGTATCAAGAAAAACCTTTAGAGCCCAACTCACTTTCTTTATATGGCGCGAGGTGTGCGATATTACATACAATGTCTCCTGAATCAAATCTTTCAAAAAATGGTGAGGCTGTCCCATTAAATTACGCATGGGGCAATGCAGACATTAATGAACTTAAAGAATGCATGAATGCCTTTTCGCCTGAAGAAAAATCGTGCGTTCACCTAAGTGATTTGTCAGAAAGTTTGCGCCTAGGCGTGTCCCATTTCTTCGAGCCCGATTTTTCAAATAAAGACTGTATCGCACGGATGAAAAAACACTACTCTGGACTATCTCCAGAGACAGTACGTAAATTCAACCAACAAAATGCATAACCATCTGCTGCACCGGACGCGCTAAAACCCGCGCGCCCGTGAGCAGCAACGTTATAACTTAGGAATAGAATGATTAACTCGTATAAATCAGATGATTTAAATCAAGAACTTCAAACATTTCGTAATAGGTGCCATGAGCTACATCATAAAAAATTTGATGAGTTGTTTTTACCGAATGAAAATGATGTGTGCTCTTTTAAATACTGCGAAGTTAAGAATTTATCGGATTTAGAGCCCCTCAGGAATACTCAAGGTGTTTATATAATATTTTCAAATTGTAAAATCGATGAAAATGATTGCAATCTGTCTTTTGATTTTCCTAACTCAGATGACAAAAAATACATTACAGCAAAGGCAATTTATCGCGGGGAAGGTTCAAAAATAAAGGATCGAATTGTTAGTCATTTATTTAATAGTCATCATAGGCAAGCTGATGTTCCCCAAATGGATAATTGTATGGAAATAGAATTAGGTGAAAAAGGCATTAATGTGGATAGCGAAAAATATAAAAAATTTTCATGGTACTTAATTGTTATAAGGTTGGCGAAAAGTAAATCTTTAATTCGGAAGTTTATGGAAGAAGTATTTGATGAGCGCTATGGCAGGCCATTTGCGTCTCGTGAAAATGTTTTGTAAGATATGGAGTCAACTATGATTGAGTTTAAATACATTGCTCCATTTCTAACTTTGCTATTTGGTGTCTTTATTGGCAATCGACTAGCGCTTGGACGAGACAAACGAAAGGAATATAACGAGATAGTTGCACCTATACGACTTAAATTAATTGAACAAAGGGACCAATTAAACGATAGAGATAGAGGTCAAAAAATTGATGAATCATTATTTAATAACCTTGAAGCATCATTAGGCCTTAAACAGTTTAAACACTTCCTTGAAGCATATGAAGCGTACAAGTTGCATTACGAATTAGCTGGTGAATATGTTGTACCTACCTTTGACAACAATGGATATTTTAAATGGAATGAAAATGGGAAATCGAACTTATGTTCTTCGTTCAATAATTTGATTGCAAATTTACCTGTTAAATAAACATAACAAATCGCTTGAGAATCGACGCGCTAAAAATCGCGCGCGTCTCAGCTCAAACGTTGGGCTTTTGAATCAATGAAATATAAAAATAAAGATCACAAATATTCTTCAACTGGTTTTAGCCTTTATGAAGATGTTCCGCCTCCAAGCTATTCATCTATACTTGATTGGATGAAAATTGCTGAAGGAAAATCTATAGCATTTGATATTTGGGCACGAGGCAATTATGCCAGAAGGGTAATTACCAACCGTACTCATGAAAGAAATCCAGTTTTAGTACCTTTCAGATACGTTGACGAGATGAGATGGGCATATCGCCGTTTAGCGCTAATGGGTCTTCCAGCAGAGTTTGTGTATATTGGTGACCTTGGCAAACCTAAGCATATCTTAACATTGCATCCAGGTGGAGACTATTTAATTGATTCGGGCTGGGGATATATTGCGGCCTTAGGTTCCGTTTTGAAAAAACGCGACCGAGAATGGTTCCCTGTTACAGGTTACGCTCAACTAATGCCCGAAAGTGTTCTTGAATGGTTAACCTCTGAAGCGGCTAATGCCTTTTTGAAAGGGGATGTTTTCGTTTCTCCAGCAGAACTTGTCGGAATAGGTCGCAATGATTTTATAGAGGGGACAAGCATGATGGGAGAAATTCAAAACGGTACTGTTGCAATGGAAAAAAGCAGGGCAACAGAAGCTATCGCAAGTCTTGAACTACCACAACTGGACAACATGAGTGCGAAACAATATGAGATGTTACTTAATGAACATACTGATGACCTTGTACGTTTCAGGAATGCAATGAGTAAACTTGCTAAAGGAGAAGGTTTATCAGCAAACGACATAGTCGAAGAAATCCGCTCAGAAGTTGCAGAGATGAGTTGCTCTGATAAGTATCTCCAGTTTAGGCGTACTGTTACGAAGTTTGGAGGTGTTTTCACCACCTTTGCTGCAGCAGTAGGTGTTGCCTCATCTACTTTTGCAGCAAACACAGGCATAGAATCTTTAGCCTCTGCTTTTGGTGCAGCTACCACTGCGGGTGCCGCTTCCGTGCTCGTCGACTTGTGGAAGCAGGACGCCGAACGAAAAGCAAAAATCAAGGAGAATAAACTTTCTATTCTTTGGGAGTTAGGATTGCACAAAGCAAAAGAAGTGAGAAGAAACAAATTAAACCTTAAGTTTCTGAAATATAACCGTATAAAGTCCGCTGAGGGTACAGCAGAGTTTGATTGCCATTGGCTCTGTCCGCCAACTAATGGTCTTGGCTTTTTAGCTGTTAAGAAATAATTCAAGGAAAAGAGCCCAACAAATGGGTCAACCTGACCGCGGGAAGCTCGGCGGCGCTTCGCGGGAAGGTCATTGGCGCGGTCAGGTTACCCGCAGCGTTGGGCGAAAGGAAATAAATTGAGATCGCACGAAGAAAAATATATTAAATATGAGCAAACTCGTGACGTTCTCTTTGTTTTTGGTGCGGGTGCATCAATCTCGGAAGGAGTGCCGCTTCAAAGAGATATATTGAAACTCATATTTGAGTCAGATGACCCTGAATTAATTTCTACAGAGACTACGAAAGAACTTCGAGTATTTATTGAAGATAATTTTGATATTACTGATAGCAATTATCCGTCTTTAGAGTCTATTTTTGGTTATCTCGATTATTTTATAAGCAAGCGAGAAGGGCTTGGCGATAGTTACACAACAGTCAAAATCATTGAAATTAAAGAAACACTTATTCAGCTAATTCATTATGTTATTTCAAAACCAACAAGAAGTGAAAATAGCATATATAGGAAATTCTGGAATGTTGTCTCTAAAACAAATAGAAATATATCTGTAGTTACAATGAACTACGACACTTTGCTGGATGAGTCTTTTGATTTTCTTTATCCAGGCAAAGCTTATATAGATTATTGCATCGAACTAATGAATTATCACCACTATGATGAGATTAGTGCTTTTGATTGGTGGGTAAATCCTCGTGAACCTGTTCCTATATATAAAGGCGGCGATCCTAAGCCTATTAAATTAATCAAACTACATGGTTCTCTCAATTGGAAATACTGCAATTGCTGTAACCAAGTGTTGCTTACGGCATGGGATACAAAGATAGATCTGAAATCTATGGGATTTAAAGGCTATATTCATGCTAGCGGCGAAAATCCAGAAACTATAGAGTTTGACTTGGTCTGCCCATTAGATGGAAATAGATTTGAAACTTTTATAGTTCCCCCTTCACACATTAAGGATCTTGCTCATCCAACAATTAACAAACTACTTGATGAAACTGCAATTGAAATCAGAAAAGCTAAAAAGGTAGTCTTTGTAGGCTACTCCTTCCCTGAAGCAGATGTTCATATTAAGGCTCTATTTAAAAAGAACTTAACGGAAGGTACAGAAATCCATGTGGTTGACCCGTTCTTAAATAATGGTATTAAGTCAAACTATAGAAGTCTGTCAAAAAATCCGGTTTTCTATAATCAAAACTTTGAGGCGTTTGTTTCTGAAAGTCTTGATCAACTGATAGAATCGCCTAACAAGAAAATGCCGCCGACCGCTGAAAGCGTCGGCTGATTTGCGCGTTAGCATTTTAAGGGAATTAGATTCATGCTGATTAATTTAGAAATAGTCGCAAAGATAATAGCCTTAATTGCCATCCCGTTCGTGCTTTGGTGGCTTGGCAAACAATATCAATCTGCTGATAGCCGAAATAAAACAGCTGTAGAGTATGTAAAACTGTCGATTGACATTATTAGTAATAAGAATGAAGCTGATCCGCAGTTATTGGAATGGGCGACCGAAACTCTCAATTATTACTCGCAAATCAAGTTCGGTGAGCAACTTAAACAAGCAGTCGCTTCTGGTGAGGCAAACATTTCTCCATCAGTGGCCACTCGTGGCTGGTTTGCAGTCATAGGCAGTTTGGAATCCAAGAGTGAAGCTATCCAGCTAATTGACTTGCTCAAGGCTTCTAAACCGGAGTCATTAGAATCATTCGAATTTGAGTTATATAACACTAAAGCAGGTCATCTATATGCACTTATCGTGGGCAGCGAGGCCAGCAAGGCTGATGCCATAAAAAGAGCCAAATTAGCTAGAGAAACAGGTTGGGTATCTGATGCGTACGCACAAAGAAATAAAGGATGGATTCGTGAAGAAATCTAGTAATCCCACCAATACTAGCCCGACAAAAGCTACAAGGCGAGGCGGCGCAGCTGTAGCCAACTTGTTATCCAAAATGCTAGCTATACAAAATCATAGGATGATATGAATGAACTTTGACAGCCTTATCTCTAGTATCATAGCCACGGTAGTTGGAGGTGGAATACTTGCGGTACTTTTTTTTTGGGTACGGGAAAGATTATTCCCACTTTCAGATGTTTCGGGGACGTGGTATATCGAGATGCGCACCATCAATACAGCCTATAAACCATATATGGGAATGGTTCTGAGGTATGTGGTTATGATCTGGTGCGAAGGTAATCGGATTCAGGGGACTGTCGAAAAAATCTACGAAAATTCTACTACTGGCGAAAGAGAATTTGTCGGGGAGAACAGAACTAGAGGGGTGGCCGAAGGCTATTTAGAGAAAAATTATTTTACCAAGGACCGATTATTCCTTCACGTAGTTGAGAACGGGCATGGCCGTGAATCAACATACTTTTTTGACGCGATCATTAAATCCAACAAGAAAATGGTCGGCGCATTCAATTCAATGGTTGCAGACCAAGACGGTGAAGTAACGTGGCAGCGAGACGTGTTTTGAAGTTATTGATTTCAGTTTTGTCGGTGCCTTTTATCTTTTTTGCCCGTATTACCGAATGGTTGAATGTATGGGAAATACGCGCAGACATCAGCAGATGTCTAGAAATGGTCGATTCCTTAGGACAAAAAGTGCCGTCATCATTTTTAGTGTCCCTAATTGCAGCGGAAGACCATCGTAACGCTTTGCATCAAGGGGTAGATCCCATCGCCATGGTCAGAGCAGCATATGTCCGCATACGGTGCGGCAAGATACAGGGTGCAAGCACAATTGAGCAGCAATTTGTGAGGGTCGTATCCGGTCGCTATGAAAAAAAAATAGGTCGTAAGGTACGTGAGCAGATATTGGCAATATCCGTTTCTCGGCGGACAAGCAAGCTCAAAATCGCCTCTGCCTACCTATCAATAGCGTTCTATGGTTCTAAATGTATAGGTGCAAAAGCGCTTCGTGACCGTTGTGGAAATCACCTTGCCTGCGCCGAACAGAATGACATTTGGGGCATGATTGCTAGATTGAAATATCCAGAGCCATTGAAACCTTCATCTAATTGGGAAAGGAAGCTCAATCGTCGGATTGAACACATTTCCTATTGTGAAAGACGGTCAGCTAACAAGAGGTCGGGGTCGGACCAAGCAAAGCCGGCTTAACTATTTGAATTTACATAATAATGTTTTTAAAAACATGGCATTTTCTCTCTTAGAACCCTTTTTTTACCGTCGAAAAAGTACTTCTAAGAGAAAACAGCTCATAACCACCTGCTGCACCGGGCGGCTCTCAAACTCGCCGTCCGTGAGCTTGGTCGTTATATGAAAAATAAAATCCTGATTTTTTTATGGGTAATAGTGAGAAGGTTCCGGGTGGGTTTCTTCAATAAGGCTGCAGTCAAAAACCTGATCGGCTGACAAATCTTTTTTGAGGTGCCCGATCTTCTGTAAGACAGGAACAAACTTCATCGTTGCTTCAATATACTCTTGCGGCAGGCTGGCACAGTAGCGCGGCGATACTGCAAAGACATCCTTTATAAATTCAACATCAATAACTTTTAGCGCATCAGCAATTACTTTTGCGGCCTGCTCGGGTTCGAGCCGGATCATGTTGCAGGCATTTTCATGCAGGATAAGGAAATCGCGCAGAAGGTTGGCCTCATTCAGCATATTTTTAGTTACGGCTATGCCGTAACTGGGATTAAAGGGCCACAGGGTTTCCGGCGGCAGGACTATTTTCATGCCGTACCACTTTTGGCACATGACGGCCAGGGGTGGTGTGCCGACTGCACCTGTTAGCGTGCCCCGCCTGACATCTTCAGCGATCAAGTCGGCCCAGGAATAATTGACGACACAATCCGCACTCAAGCCGCATTCTTCAAGCAAGTTTCGGATGATGATATCGTGAATGGAACCTTGCGACGGAGTGCCGATCTTGTGGCCCTTGAACTGCTGCAGGGCTGCCTCAGTGCTTTCGTATTCTCCAAGCGGGTGCATATCAGCTGAGCCAACCATAACCGTGCCTTCGCAATGACCACCGGCAACACATACAAGTGGCAGGCCGCGTCCGATGCCGATCATGAGTGGGGGCAAACCGATATAGCCGACATCAAGCTCTCCCGCTGCAAAGGCTTCAATCATAGCCGGGCCCGTGCCGAACAGGTGCCACAGGGGTTCGATGCCAAGTTTGCTTTCAAGCAGTCGTAATCCTTTAAGGATATGCGAGCTGTGATGCATTGTGGAAAGGTATCCGATGCGAAGCTGTTTCATGGCACACTATTCTATTGGAGCGGGGGAAGTATCTAACGCAATTTGCCAGTTGTTGTTAAAGGCAGTTTCAAGCGGCGCGGGGTTGAACGGCATTGGTTGCGTGCCTTCTTTGAAGCATTCAAAGATGATTGGTTCGTACCTTGTTTCCGGTGCAACGCCGGTCGTAGGATTGATCCGTTCATACACGATGCCGTCCGGTATGCGGAATGAGCGCACCGGTTCATTGGCATGCACATGCTTCATGTAGTCCAACCAGATGGGTGCCGCGGCAATGGCACCGGTTTCCCTGCGGCCGAGCGGTTTTAAATCATCGAACCCTACCCAGACGCCGGTGACCACATTGGGTGTATATCCGAGAAACCATGCATCGCGTACATCGTTTGTCGTGCCGGTTTTTCCGGCACAGGGCCGTCCTAGAGACCGTACTCGCTTGCCGGTCCCTTCTTCAACCACGCTTTGCAGAAGCGAGGTCATGAGATAGGCGGTTTGCGGGCTGAGCGCTGATACCAGCTTGGGTCGGTTGCGGGCAATTTCGGTTCCTTCGCGGTCCACAATACGGGTAATGGCAACCGGCTCGGGATAGACTCCTTCAGCGCAAAACGCGGCATAGACTTTTACTATATTGAGCAGCGACACCCCGCCGGAACCAAGCGCCATCGAAAGGTCGGGACTCAAATCACCCTCGAGACCCAGTTTGCGGGCATAGCGCATCGCGTAGCCGATACCGATGTCATCCAGAATTTTTATGGTGATTATATTGCGTGAAAGGGCCAGTGCTTTGCGAAAGGTTATCAGGCCCAGGAAGCGCCGGTCATAGTTTTGGGGCTCCCAGAACAGTTGTTCCTCGGTATCGCCCTGGGCCATCGGCCCGGCCTTGTAGACTCGCGGTGAATCAACGATCAAGCTCGCGGGCGTGTAGCCCTTATCCAGAGCGGCCGCAAAAATAAGGGGTTTAAAAGCGGAGCCGGGCTGGCGTCGTGCCTGTGTTGCACGGTTAAACTGGCTCTTACTGTAATCACGGCCTCCGACCATGGCGTGAATAAAGCCGGAGTATGGATCAATGCTTATCAAGGCGGCCTGGACCCGGCTCTCGTTATCTGTAATTTGCTCGCGGGTCTCAAAGTTTTTAATGCCCAAGGCGACGGCGGCGTCTGCGGCACGCTGTTTATCGAGGTTAAGCGTGGTTTCAACGCGAAGCCCTTCTTTATAGAGGGTATCCGCACCGTAAGTTTTTTCTAGTTTGCGGCGCACAAACTCAACAAAGTGGGGCGCAATTGTTAGGTTGATATTCTGCGGTTCGCTGAATATCAGTTCTTTCTCCAGAGCTTCATCCAATTGATCGTTCGTGATAAAGCCCAGTGAGGCCATACGTTGCAGAACATAGCGCTGTCGGTCCCGGGCCCGGTCGTGCCGACTGTACAAACTCGGCGCCTTGGGCAGAGCTGCCAGATAGGAAGCCTCAACAAGGGTAAGTTCCAGGGCAGGTTTCCCGAAAAAGACTCTGGCAGCAGCTTCAATGCCATAGGCCCCGCGTCCAAAATATATCTGGTTGAGGTACAGTATCAGGATTTCTTCCTTTGACAGGGCCTTCTCAATGCGGGTGGCAAGAATTGCCTCTTTGATTTTGCGGGTATAGCTGCGCTCCGGTGTGAGAAGCAGTGATTTTACGACTTGCTGGGTGATTGTGCTGCCGCCCTGTCGGATTTGGCGCGAGCGCAGGTTGGCAATGGCGGCGCGCACGATGCTCCAGAGGTTTATGCCCTGATGCTCAAAAAAGTTGTCATCCTCGGCAGCCAGAATAGCGTTGATGAAAACCGGGGCAATGGCGGAGAGTTCAACCTGGTAGCGTCGTTCAACAGAAAATTCACCAATAAGCTCGCCCTTATCTGCAAAAACCTGCGTCACCAGGGCTGGACGATAATCATTCAGTGAGGCCATGCGCGGTAAATCTGAATTGAAATGGTAATACGCGGCGAGTGTAGCACCTGCAACAGTTAAAACGCAGACCGCAAAAAGACAAAGAGAAATAATGAAGAATTTTTTCATGACAGCGGCGAATACCGGCGGATTAATTAATGTTCAGGCAGTTCAAAGGCATTTTCAATATGTTCGATTTCCGGGTTATCGCTGTTCAGGTGTACGGCGATTACGTCGAAACGGGCAGCGCTGTCGTTCAAACAGGCATGCTGCAGGTAGTTTTGAGCCACGGCGCTGATGGCGCGTTGTTTTTTTAACGAAACCGCCTCCAGCGGTGATCCAAAGGTATTAGTGCGCCTGGTTTTGACCTCGACAAAAACCAGTACTTTTTTCTTGCGGGCGATGATGTCGATTTCACCGTAGCGGCAGCGGTAATTGCAGTGCAAAATTTTATATTTTTTGCTTAGCAGATAGCGCCCGGCAATTTCCTCTCCCTGCGCTCCAATTGTTATATGCCCCGCCATGAAGAAACTATAACAAGTCTATCCTCTAGAGACAACTCTTTTAAAGCTGCGGCGATGCAGGCTGCAGCAACCTTTTTGTTCCAGTGCCTCTATATGGGCCGCCGTTCCGTAACCTTTATTTTTTGAAAAGTGATAGGCCGGAAACAGGCGGTCATATTTTTGCATGATTGCGTCACGCACAACTTTGGCAACTATCGAGGCCGCGGCAATAACCTGGCTTTTCTGATCTCCGCGCTTAATCGCCGTGTGTGGTACAGAGCTCTGCACCCCATAGGGGCCGTCCACAAGTAGGTAGTCAGGCAGGGGGGAAAGCGAGAGCACGGCAGTGCGCATGGCAAGCAGGCTGGCCTGTAAAATGTTTATTCGATCGATTTCTTTTGGTTCTATTGCGGACCAGTTCCAGCTGACGGCGGCTGTAGTGATAATGTCAAAGAGTTCTGTTCGTGCGCGCGCGGATAATTTTTTTGAGTCTTTAATGCCAGGATGATGCCATCCCGGAGGCAAGATCACAGCCGCGGCCACTACCGGACCTGCGAGCGGTCCGCGGCCGACTTCATCAGTGCCGGCAACATGCAGAAAGCCTTTTTCATAGAGCAGTTGGTCAGGCTGCGGCATGTTTTGTAGGCGGTTGCTAAGGGTTTCAGGTGTCATCGGGGTATCTTACGGTTTAATGGTAACAAACTTTTTTATTATTGAGAGTTATTTTTGCCAGATTGTAACAGTCATGGTATTTCGAACGAGCGATGTGCGTGAGTTTGAAGGTTGCGCTATGCGCATCAATTTGTTGTATACACAAAACGGAAAGATCTCTCCTTGCGGTCGTGATGATAGGCCCATAAAAGCCAATATCCGGTTTTACCAAAAAAAAACACCCCGGTCATGCGCGGCATGATCGGGGTATGAAACAATACAAAACTCGTGCACGTTGTACACGGGTTTAATTTGCGTATGTGCTGCGGCTTTTGACGCGGGCGGCTTTTCCGCGCAGGTTGCGCAGATAATAGAGCCTGGAGCGTCGCACCTTGCCGGGTTGTATCATCTCGATTTTGTCAATGACCGGTGAATGCAGCGGAAAAACACGCTCAACCCCGATACCGGAAGACACTTTGCGAACCGTAAATGAGGATTTCAAGCCGTTGTTATGTCGTCCGATTACAATGCCTTGAAATGTTTGAATGCGGTCTTTTTCGCCCTCGCTGATTTTTACATGCACTTTCACCGTATCGCCGGCTCGAAACTGCGGTATATCAATCCGCATTTGTTCTCTTTCCAACATATCAATCGTATTCATTTCCTTCTACTCCATTTCGTCTTTTTGTTTGTAGTTCAACAGTAACTTTTTGTCTTCGTCATTTAGCTCTGCGGTGGGTAGCAGGTCCGGCCGTTTGGTAGCTGTCCGGTTGATTGAGGCTGCGCGCCGCCACTGCTCTATTTTTTTATGGTCACCGGACATCAGAATTTCCGGAACCCGTGTGCCGCGAAATTCAGCTGGCCTGGTGTACTGCGGATACTTAAGCAGGCCGTTTGCCAGACTGTCTCCGGAAACACTGTCTTCTGCTCCGACAACTCCCGGTACCTGACGGGCTACGGCATCCACGATCACCATTGCCGCCAGCTCACCGCCGGTCAGTACATAATCTCCGAGCGAAATCTCCTCATCAACATAGTCAAGCACGCGTTCGTCAAAACCTTCGTAGCGCCCGCATACGATCACAAGCTGGTCAAAATTGCTCAAACGGCAGGCACTGCGTTGCGTGAACTTCTCTCCCTGCGGAGAGGTTAAAAGCGTTCTGGTTGTGCCGCCCTTCGAGCGGATATTTTCAATCGCCGTGACTAATGGCTCTATTTTTAGTACCATGCCCGCACCCCCGCCGTAAGGGGTATCATCCGCGGTGCGGTGCCGGTCACTGGTAGAATCTCTCAGGTCGTGCAGTGCAACGGTAATGAGACCGGACTGACGGGCCTTGTGCAGAATGCTTTCCTGCAGCGGCGAGTCAAACATCCGCGGAAACAGAGTTATGATGTCAAAGTGAACCATCACACAGGAAAACAGTTCCTAACCGGGCAATGTCCGCAGCCGTAACAGCATGCGGTAGTCCCGTATGTTATTCTACAATTTCAAGTACCGCGCGTTTTTTGTGTTTGGCTGACGCGGCAGAGAGAATTGTTCTAATTGACTGAGCGGTGCGGCCGTGTTTGCCGATAATCTTGCCCAGGTCGTCCTTGGCGACACGCAGTTCTATGACTGATGTCTGTTCCCCTTCAATCTCGTTTACAGCAACGTCATCTGGGCTATCAACAAGCGCCTGCGCAATAAAAGTAACTAAATCTTTCATGGTAGCCTCCATAATCGTTAGTAACCACGTGTTCACGCGAATTAAACCAGGAGATCTCTGCTACTTACTGCTTGTCTCAACTTTGAAAACACCTTCTTTGCGCAGCAACTGGCCAGCTGTCTGGGTCGGGCAAGCGCCCTTTTGCAGCCAGTCCAGGGCCCGCTCTTTGTTAATGCTGACCTGAGCCGGTGTTGTGCCGGGATTATAAGTGCCTAGTATTTCAATAAATCTCCCGTCGCGCGGGGATGTGTCTTTAGCGACGACGATTCTGTAGAGGGGGTTCTTCTTTTTGCCTCCACGTGCAAGTCTGATTTTAACTGCCATTGCCTGTTTGAAACCTCCGTTGTGTTTGTGATAAAAACTTCCTGTTAGCCCAGACCGTAGCTGAGCCAAAAGACTCTACTTTTCCAAAAGAGATAGTTTATATGCATTGCTAACCTCTTGTCAAGCTAAAATCAGGCAAAAATGCCTTGAGAAGGCTTTTGGCCTGCGGTATTGATGCAAAAAAAGAAAACATACAATTTTATATAAAAAAATATTAACAATGGCAATAAAAACTTTCAGCCTCATATTTTAACTAGGGCCGAAATCAATATCATTGATAGTACCTCAAAGCTTGAGCCGATTGCCGAGCAGGCCGGCACCGGTACGCTGTTACTCTTTATTCCGGGATTAACGGCTGCGCTGACAACTATTGAGTATGAAAGCAGGGCTGTAGCAGATCTGCGTTGCTGGGCCCATCGCTTAGCAGTCCGGTTGTGGGCAGCAGGTTGTTGTCTGTGATTTTGATAACCGGCCCCGTACCCGGGAAATTGTAGTGCAACTGCATGTATTGTCCTAGCAAACCTTTACAGTCATGAAGAAGCAGAGCGCCCGGCGGCTATTTTTTTATGTTCATATGGTTTTGATTGGAATATACTAAAATAACACGAACAAACAGCATACAAACCCTGTAATCGGATTTAAGATTATTTCATATGCGCATTACCGCCGAAGACCATAACAATGGATATGCCGATGCCCTGCAGTTTGATGATATTGGCATTGTTAAGATGCTGTGCGGTGAGCATGACGGTAACCTGAAAACCATTTCCCGGGAGTTGGGCGTGCTTTTGCGGCCGCGTGGCAACCGCATTATGATCAAGGGCGATGCTGAGCTCGCCCGCACAGCGCGCTCATTTTTGCAGGACCTTTATTTCCTGATTGAATCCGGATTTCGGATGCAACATGCGGATGTTGTACACGCACTCAAAATTATTGTGAATAATGACCCCGTAGATTTGAAGGATGTGTTTCTCGATACTGTTGTGTCGTCGTCGCGAGGGAATACAATAACGCCGAAAAGTCTGGCACAGAAACTTTACGTAGAAGCAATCCGTAAGCATGATATTGTTTTCGGCATTGGCCCGGCCGGTACTGGTAAGACCTACCTGGCCATGGCTATGGCCGTGGCGGCTTTTTTGGAGAAAAAGGTCGATCGGATTATTTTGACCCGCCCGGCAGTGGAAGCCGGGGAAAAGCTCGGTTTCCTGCCAGGGGATCTGGCTGAAAAAATTAATCCTTACCTGCGGCCGCTCTATGATGCGCTGCATGATATTATGGAAATGTCGAAAGTGTCGGAGATGCTGCATCAGGGTATTATTGAGGTAGCGCCGCTGGCGTTTATGCGTGGCCGCACGCTCAATGATTCTTTTGTTATTCTGGATGAAGCCCAGAATACGACCCCGGAGCAGATGAAAATGTTTCTTACGCGTATCGGGTTTTGTTCTCGCGCAATTATCACCGGCGATATCACTCAAGTTGATTTGCCTGCCGGATCTATGTCGGGACTGGTGCAGGCCCGCACCCTGCTGGATCAGGTTCCGGGGATACAATTTTGTTATTTTTCAAGTCGTGATGTTGTACGCCATCCGCTGGTGGAGCAGATTATTAAAGCCTATGAGGCGACAGCATGCGGGGAGCCGGACGTATGAAGATTAATGCTTTGCACACACTCCTGCGTTCCACAAAACGGGTCCGCCAGTCAAAAATTGAGGAGGCCCCGGAGAGGGCTCGTTTGTTCGAGATTTTTTTTGAGTCTGAAAAAATGAAAATTGCGCTCTGGGCTCTCCTGGCGATGGTGATGGCCGCCATGATCACACCGCGCCTGATCGTACCCGGCTATAACTATCAACTCGGTGATATTGCCGTGCATACGGTCAATGCCCCGCGTGATTTTTCCGTAGACGATCAAAAGGCAACAGAGCTCAGGCGCGAAGAGCGCCTGCAATCGGTGCGTTCGGTCTACGATTTTAATTCTCGCATTGACCGGGAGGTTGAGGAGCGTATTAATTTATCGTTTGCCTCCCTGCGTACGCTGCTGAGTCAGCAGCCTCGGGATGAAAATCTGTCGGCAAAAGCACGCGCCATTTTTCAGGATCAGCTAAAAATTCAGGTTGGGGCCGATGATTTTAATTTGCTGCTCTCGCGTGAATTCAGAAAGGAAATTGAAGATCACCTGCTGGATCTGGCTGTGCCTTTTACGCAGCGTGAGATCGTGCCGTCCAAGGCCCAACTGTTCAAGGAGCGGGGACGCGGTATTGTTTTGCGCAATATTTATACGCAGGATGAAATTATTTTTTATGATTTCTCGCCGTTTGTCGACTTGAAAGAAGCCGATTTGCTAATGCGGCGCGAAGCCCGGAAGCAGTTAAAAAAACTGCGTGTTGACGTGCGCCGCACCATCGTAAACCTGGCAATGAAACTTATTGTGCCGACAATAACGCTTAACAGTTTGGAGACCAAGCAACGTCGTACTGCTGTGATTGAGGCGGTAAGCCCCCTGTACTATAATGTGAAAAAGGGTGAGACAATAGTGCAGGCTGGAGGCAAAATTAATGAAGCGACGCTGGTAAAGCTGCAGGCCCTTGCAGAGATGAAGGACCGGAGCGGCTTGTTCTGGACCCTGCTTGGCAATTTTATGTTGTCGTTGTTTGCGCTCTACGCATTGTATCGTTTTTCAACTGCTGCCCGCGTGCGCGGGTTGCCCCGCCTGCTGACCGCGCGTGATTTAAGCTTTATTTTTGTTACTTTGATCACCACCTTTGTTGTTCTTAAGATTTGCATCCTGCTTGTCAAGGGCCTTGACCAGGGTCCGTTCGCAATTGAATCCCAGACCTATCTTTACGGCCTGCCATTTGCTTTTGCCGCAATAGTAATCAGCGTTGTGCTTTCTCCACGCATTGCAACTCTCAGCTCGGTTATTGTGGCCATGTTCGTGTGCATGGTGCTTGATAACCAGTTTTCATTTTTCCTGTACAGTTTTCTGGGCTCCATTATCGCCGCCCAGGAGGTTTCGCAGACCCATGAGCGCAAAAACATTATTCGCGCCGGTATGGTCGCCGGTGGCGCTAATGTTCTGCTAATTGTGGCCCTGAGTCTGGTCAACGGCACCCTTTTTACGGCTGAGGCGGCAGTGTGTCTTGGGGTGGGCGTGTTGGGGGGTGTGCTTTCGGCTGTGCTTGCCATTGGCATTATTCCTATTATTGAGATGGCATTTAATTATACAACCGATATCAAGCTGCTTGAATTGGCGGACCTTAATCAGCCCGTGCTGCGCCAGCTTTTGATCAATGCGCCCGGCACCTACCACCACAGCATTCTGGTCGGCATTCTGTCCGAGGCGGCTGCCGAATCAGTGCAGGCAAATCCGCTGTTGGCCAGAGTTAGTTCTTACTACCATGACATCGGTAAAATTAAAAAAGCGCAATACTTCATTGAGAATCAAACCGGTGGTGAAAACCGGCATGACAAGCTGCAGCCCAGCATGAGCAGTCTGATTATAGCCAAGCATGTTAGGGATGGCGAAGAGCTGGCCCGGCAATATCGTCTTGGCAAACCCATAATCGATATTATTCTTCAACATCATGGTACCTCCTGTATGAACTTTTTTTATCAGAAGGCCCGTGAGATGAGTGACGACGAACAAACCGTCAGCGAGAGCGAGTTTCGTTACCCCGGGCCCAAGCCGCAAACCAAGGAGGCCGGTATTGTTATGCTCGCTGATGCTGTTGAGGCCACTTCAAAAACGCTTTCCGAGCCCACTGCTGCCCGGATTCAGGGTATGGTTCAGCGCATTATCAATAATATTTTCGTGGACGGCCAGCTCGACGAGTGTGAGCTTACGCTTAAGGATATGCATTTAATTGCAGAGAGCTTTAACAGAATTTTAACCGGCATCTTCCATTCCCGAATTGACTATCCGGAGAAACCCGAGAAGGAGAGCAATGGCAAGGGTGCAGATAAAAAACCAGCAAACGATGCCGATCGACCGGCCTCTATTCAGGCGAACGGTGAACTTGATCTTGGCACACGCATTGGAATCAGCAAAGCCCGAGGTAAGCATACTGCTGCTTGATGATCCCGGTATGGCGGAGCTTAATCAGCAGTATCGCGGGCGGAGCGGATCAACCGATGTGTTATCTTTCCCGATGTACACTGTAGAGGAACTGAGCCAGATAAAGCCGGAAATACTGGGTGACGTTGTGATATCAGTGGAAACAGCAGCGCGGCAGGCTGAGAGTGTCGGGTGTGCGCTGTGGGAAGAAATGACCCGTCTTTTGATTCACGGTGTTTTGCATTTGCTGGGTTTTGATCATGAACGTGGTGTGGCCGACGGGCGCGCTATGCGCACTCGGGAACGCCAGATACTCTCTGCATTGCTTGAGGATGAGCGTATTGCCGGGGCCGTCCGCCAGTCGTAATCGGCCTGCAGGCCGTGGTGTATTATTCCATTCCCCAATTATAGTTCCTGACGCAGGTCTTCCAATCAGATAGTTGGTTTGTCGGTAAAGAACTCGGTGTCGCCGGAGTTGTCGCTGCCAACCCTATAGCTGTCAGGGCTTGAGTTTAAGTTTTTGCCCGGGTCGTATGGTTGAGCTTTTCAGCTTGTTCATTTTTTTTAATGTTCTTACCGGCACGCCGGTGCGCTCGGCTATGTGACCCAGAGTGTCGCCGCGCTTGACTGTGTAGTAAGTAATTCGTTTGCTTTCACGTTTTGCTGCTGCGGAAAACTGTTTAACCTGCTTGGAAAATTTTTTCTTCAGGCCTGCTGGAACTTTTACCGAATAGGTGCCGGCGGGAAAATAATAGTTTTTAAATTGAGGGTTGAGATTACGAATTGTCTTATAATCAGTTCCCGACGCGATGGCAAGATCGGGGATATGAAGTTTGTAGCGGATATTTAAATCCACCACATCACAGGTTGCCGGGGGGTATAGCTCCATGGGTAAAATTCTATAGCCATAGCTTGCATGGTTTTCAAGGAGGATCTTTATGGCTGTAATTCGAAAAACATAGCGTTCGGTTTCATTCGGAAGTTTCAGTTGGTAATAATCGTTGACCTTCTGCTGGTCGATAGCCTGCCGCACTCGCCTCTCTCCGCAGTTATAGGCGGCCATGGCAAGTGGCCATGAGCCAAACATTTCGTAACATTCCTTGAGGTATTTAAGCGCGGCTGTTGTTGAGTGTTCCAGACTGTAGCGTTCATCGCACAGAGCGTCCCTTCGAAGCCCTTTGCCATCTGCGGTTTTCGGCATGAACTGCCAGTATCCTGAAGCCCCGGCAGGGGATCGTGCATGGGTTAAAAGAGAGCTTTCGGCAACGGCGAGGTATTTCAGGTCGTCGGGCAGGCCTGCTTTTGCGAGTTGTTTTTCAATATAGGGAAAATAACGGTTTGCCCTTTTCAGCCAGAGGAAAACCTGGGGTTTGTCCCAGACAAGGATCGTAAACTCCCGGTCAAGTCTTTCCCTGATAGATTGCCGATCTATCGGAACAGCCTCGCCGCATAGGACAACAGTCTCTGGCAGGGGTACGTTATCGACATAGGGAAGACCCGCAACGGTAGGCGTAGGTTGTTCGCTATTTTTCGGATTTTTTGCGTAACAGACCGGTATGTAGACGCAGGATATAATGAGCAGTATGCTCAGGATACGGTGAACGCTCTTTATGTAATACATGGCGCGCCCCTTGTGCGGTTATGGCCGTGAAATTATAATCGTAGAATAGCGCAGATTTGAAAAAACTACAAGCGCAGGAAAAGAGCTGGAACGTGAGGTTCAGGGGAATTATATGCTGTGTTTCAGGGGCGCTACAATGCAGATCCGGTTGGCATGCCTCTTTATCTTATTTGGTTTGATCCAGAAAACCGGCCCTTAAAAGCCGGAAGGTGTTGGCCCCGGTGTCCAGATCGTAGATATTGAAGTTGGTCTGCATGTCGATTCCAGGCATGCGCACCGCAAAATTGAGCGATGCTGAACCTTCAGCGCTGCTTTGAATGCGATGAAACACGTGGTAGGGCCACACCAGCATGGCTGGTCCGTCATAGAGTAGTTGACCGTTTTTAACGATGCGGTTGGGTTCGACTACAAAGGTCAGCATTTGCCGGTGTTCCAGCGTATAAATATCGACCGTGCGTATGCCATTCAGTACGATCAGGTTGTCTTCCTGCTGCGAATGCATGTACCAGGGTCGCGAAATACCGTCTACCGGCCCCGGCGACAGAGCATCGCCCGCATGCATTACGCGGTCTATGCCGTCAACTTTCTGCAGGTATTGCATCGGAAAAATGTCAAAGGCTACGCCCTTGGTGTGCCGGAACGGTTCCAGTGCTATAACGCGGTAAAAACCGACAATTTCATCAATAATATGATCGTTCATTCATTTTCTCCTGCAAAGACTTTAGCAGATATGCCGCACTGGGTCAATATCAGGACTGTGCTCTGTGAGATGCAGTAAATTCGGAGAATTACAGTTGTGCTGCAGCCGGTTTTTCATGAGAGTAACCGCTGATGTGTGCCAATGTTTTCATTGACACACTATTTGCCCCGGGCTTATACTTATCTAATAATATGGCATGCGATTGTCTAAAAATGGAGTGCAGATTTATGTGCTGGGAGAATAGAAATCATTTTTTTGCACGGGAGGGTGGAAAATGAAAAAATTATTGCTTATTGGCGCGGGACTCATTGTTGTAATAATTATTGTCCTTGCTATTGGGCTTTCAAAACTGGGTCCGGTGATAAAAACCGCGGTTAATACTTACGGCCCGCAGTTAACCAAGACCGAGTTGAGTTTGGGGGATGTGAGTATCTCGCTCCTGTCCGGAAAAGCGGAACTTAAAGATTTTTTGCTTGGCAATCCCAGGGGATTCACATCTCCCGAGGCGATGAGTGTTGGTAAGATTTTCATTGATATTGATCCAAAATCCATCACCAAAGATACGATTGTGATTCATACCATTGAGGTGATTGCGCCGTCGATTACCTATGAAAAGAAACGCAGAACTGACAACTTCAAAACTATTATAAATAATGTCAATAGTTATACAGGGCCGTCTGAGCCAAAACAAGAAGCCGCGACCAAAGAAACTTCATCAGAACCGGGCAAGAAAATTCTGATTGAGGATTTTATCCTGAAGCAGGGCACGGTAACGCTGGCTACCTCTTTGCAAAGCGGTAAGAGCATCAAAGCTCAGCTTCCCGATATTCATCTGCAAAATATAGGCGGTAAGGGTGCCTCTCCACAACAGGTGTCGCAAGAAATTTTCAAGGCCCTGTATGGTGAAATAACGTCGCGGTCAGTGATCGATACATTGAATCAGGAACTCAAAGCACTGGAGAAAAGCCTGGGTACGGCGGGCGAGGATGTAAAAAAACAGGTTGGTGGAGCTTTAAAGGGTTTATTTGAAAAATAGTTTAATAAAAATAGCGTGAGGCGGATCGCCCCCTGCTAATGGTACTGTCAGCAGTCGAGACTGTTTTTAAAAGGTATTTTCAGAAAGGAGCGTGCGCATGAGCGAAGCGTTAATTTCCGGCGCGAGTCATGAGATTGAGGTGAAAACCGGGCCCGAGCATACGGCCCGTTATTTTTATGAGAATCTGCCCGGCGTGTTTGCAACGCCGTTTCTGGCTGGCTTCATGGAGCGTGCTTCGGCCGAGTTAATTAATCGGTATCTTGAGGACGGCCAGCAGTCGGTTGGTATTTCAATGAATTTGCAGCACAGCGCTGCTACCCCGCTCGGTATGAGCGTGCGTGTGCGAACCGAATTGATCGAGCGTGACGGGAAAAAGTTAACCTTTAAGGTGGAGGCCTGGGATCCGGTTGAAAAAATCGGAGAGGCCGTTCATGAGCGTTTTATCATCAATGCAGAAAAATTCAACGCGCGCGTCGCGCAAAAAGGAGCATAGCCCGGATACTGTGCCGATGCTGCCGGAGATACTTTTTAGTGATAATCACCTGCTGATTGTCAACAAACCGCCCGGCCTGCTTTCGCAGGCCGACAGCACCGGCGATCCTGATATGCTGACCCTGGCGAAAGCCTGGATCAAGCAGGAGCGTGGCAAGCCCGGTAATGTGTATGTCGGGCTTGTGCACCGGCTGGACCGGCCCGTCTCGGGCGTGCTTGCCCTGGCCCGCACGTCAAAGGCTGCCGCCCGGCTCTCCGCTCAGTTTAGGGAAGCCACACCTGTGAAAAAATATATGGCCTTGGCTGAAGGCCGTACGCCGGAGGGCGGCACGTGCCGGGATTATCTGTTAAAGGATGAAACCCGGACCGTACGGGTTGTTGCCGCTGATCATCCGGGTGCCCGTATGGCTGAGCTTGAATGGCGCTCTATTGCTTTTTACAAGGGCAGGACGCTGCTTGATATACAACTTAAAACCGGTCGCGCACATCAAATTCGGGCTCAGCTGGCTGCGCAGGGCATACCGATTGTCGGTGATAAGCGCTACGGGTCGCGCATGTCTTTTGATGGCAGGAATCTTGCCCTGCATTGCTATTGCCTTGGGCTGGAGCATCCTGTGCGCAAGGAGCGTATGTGCTGGACCGCCGCTCCGCCGCTGTCATGGCAGGGTTTTTTTGAGCAGGATATTGATTGCATCATTCAGCAGGCAGCTTCATCGGTCTTGCAATAACCCTTAATTACCGTTATTCTGAATCGCTGCAGGATATTTAAAAGCCTGCAAGCTGAGGGAGGGTTCGCATTTATTATGAGTATGGAATCTGTATGGGAAAGAATGCTCGAGGGCAACCGGCGCTATGCTGCCGGATTGCAGCTTCAGGCAGATATAGGCGCGCAGCGGCGCCGTGATACTGTCGCAGGCCAGCATCCGTGTGCAGCTGTTGTGGCCTGCTCTGATTCGCGGGTGCCGGTTGAGCATTTGTTTGACATGGGCGTGGGAGATCTATTCGTTGTCCGCGTGGCCGGAAATGTGGTCGGTTTGCACGAGGCCGGATCCCTTGAGATCGCAGTGAAACAGTTGCATGTGCCGCTTGTGCTGATTCTCGGCCACACCGGATGCGAGGCTGTAAGCGCTGCTTTGTCGGGCCAGGGAGCGGATGGCGCAATTGGATCGCTTATTAAAAAAATAGCGCCGGCTGTAGATCGCGCAAAAAAAAGCGGCACATCAGGCCGTGAGCTTTTGCGTGTTGCGTGTATTGAAAATGTTCACCAGGCAATCGCCGATCTGTTTAAGCTCAGTCCAGTTGTTAAGGCTGCAGCCGGCAGGGGCATGGTCACTGTTGCCGGTGCACTGTATGATATTGAGACCGGGGGGGTTATCGGCCTGGAAGTGTAATTGACCGGGACTTGTTATGCTCTTTCGGCGGGGAGGTATACTGCTCCCGGATACAGATATAAACTTGTACTGAAGATTGAATTGTTATGTTTAACCCTGATGACCCGAAATCACTTGAAAAATACTCCTCGGCGGTGACGTTGTCCGACATGGAAGTATTTATTTTTCCCGAGCTGATGTACGCATTGCTGCTGGCCAATATTATGAGCCCGCTGGTGTGGCGCTGGCGGGAAGCACCCTGGTTCAATAAACTGCAGAGCTTCAATCGTTATCGCAGGATTTTGCGTACCAAGCAGTACTTGATGGATAACTTTGCCTTTAATCTTGATCTGGACACTTGGGGACTCACTACTAAAGAGCGTGAACTGGATCGTTTTAAGGATTTTATCGATCCGGCTGTTCTGGCGCGTAGCAATGCGCTGTTTGGTTATGAAGGTGATAAGTTTTATTTTGACATGGATATCCGACGGCACTTCGGTTTGGATAAATATGAGGGCAATGTTATCCCCTATTGGAAAACCGAAACTGCGGAGGCCATGGAGGCCTTTAAATATAAGTCCGGCTACCCGACCGGTGCCGGTGAATGTGTTTCAATGGCAGCGCTGTACGCAGCGGCTCTGTTTGTTGTCGCCGGCGTGCCGCTTGAAGATATTTACATGATGGCTACGCCGCTGCACTCGCAGAATTTTATTGATGTAAAAGAGGGTATCCTGACCAACAATCGCCGGATTGTAACCAAAAATATGTTTTTCAACGGCACGGAACTTTCCGCGAAAGCTCGACGTGCTCTTGAAAATGAACAGGTCACTATTGTCGCTCACTGCAGCGGATATATTCACGCCATCTATGATCAGGCAACGATGCCCGGGGATATATTCAAAAACTTTTCAAATCGCCTGCGGCAGTATGCAAAAACTGACGTTACTGTTGAAATTCTGGCAAATTTCCTGCGTCAGAACAAAAAGTTGCAGCATTGTTTTCAGCTTGCGCATACCTGTTGCGGTAAGTCTCGCTTTATTGAGGCTGAAAAAGTTTTCCATTATGAACACAGCAGCACAAGGCGTATCGGCGACAGCAGTCGGAGAAAGCTGCTGCAGGATATCGATGAAGATGAATTTTACCCCAGCCCGCTTCAAGACCGGATTGTGCTTGATGAGATTGAAACTTTTTTGCGCACCAGATCATTTTCGTTTGATTCGGAACAGGACCGCGCTGAGCTTCGGCAGCATCTGACCTGCAGTTGTTTTAATGCGGAAGATGTTATCGCTGATTTGTTAAAATTTTGCACGCTTGAGATCAGGCTGCCGTTGGAGCAGAAAATAGGTGAGCCGGGGCCCTGCGTGCGCATACCGCCAGACAGTACTCGGGAGGAAGTTATTGAACTGCTTGAGGCTGAGCGCGGCAACAACCCGGTTATTGATCTGGCTTTTCAGGCCTATCGAGACATGCAACGCGCACCCTGGAAACCTTTTTTAAAAGCCGCGATGGAGCGCAATCCGGTCAGTATTCATGCCTTTGAGGCCGCAGAGCTTGGGGCCGTAGCCGAACAGTTGGTGCAGATGGAAAATGTTTCCATTTATGACGGGACGCGCATGGCCCAGCCGGATGAAGTCTGGAATTTTAAACGCGGAGACGGTCTTGAAAAAGCACTATGTTTCATGAACATAGCCCGGCAGCGCTTCCCGCAGGATTCTGCACGACTGTCGGGTGATGCCCGCAGCGTGTGTGTCAGGGTGCGCGGCCAAGAGTATCGTTTTGAAACCAGCAAAGGTCTTGATTTGCCGTGTGATGATGATTTTGCATTTTAGAGGTACTATATGAGTGGAGACAACAAGGAACTGGAATACCGTCCTTGGGGCTATTATGTTGTGTTGGCAGGGCAGGCTTCTTTTAAGGTTAAGAAAACCGTTGTGTATCCCGGACACCGGTTGAATCTGCAGCGCCATCAACACCGAGGGGAACACTGGTATATTGTGCAGGGCCGGGCCCAAGTCACGCTTAATGAGCGTCAGCTTGAGCTTATACCCGGTCAGTCAATAGATATTCCGCGTAAAAATCTGCACCGTATTAAAAATAGCGGATCAGATGATATGGTCTTCATTGAAGTTCAGACCGGTGATTACTTTGGTGAGGATGATATTGAACGACTTGAAGATGATTTCGGACGGGCATCCTGATCGTGTTCGGCGATGCCGTTTAACCGGTAACTATTTTTGAGCAGGCGGTATACCTAACGGCTTGCGGTTTACTGATAGATAAAGAAGGACTTTTCGATTGACGTATAAATTTGCCGGGACAGTTCGCGCCCGGCAGGGGTACGCCCGTTAAAACTGATGACTTCCAACCGCGCGCTTTTATTAAAGCAAACAAAACGATAGAGTGCTGTTTGTGTTGATTTTTGATTGTGCGTACTGGCAAAGTGCAGCACATAGCCCGGACAACCCACATGTTTTAGCGTGGTGTATTCTTGAATTTGCTGGATACCGTTTTCCTGCATTTTTAAGATTGTCGCATACATATTGTCCTCGGCATTCCAGTTTTCCAGTTTCGGTACAATCGAGAGTGCAATCGTAACATCGTTGTCATATTTTATGCTCACATTGGTTCTATCCTGGTAAGGTTGCTCGCTGGCAGTGAAGCCCGTTGGTAAATTAATAGAAACCCATCCCTTTTGATCTTGAAAAAACTCGGACTCTGGTTCCGGCTGCACAGTATCGGGTACAGCCTTTTTTTCTTCCTGTGAAGCAGGTTTTTGGGTCTCTTGTTTGATGGGTTTTTTCTTTTTTACAGGTTTTGGCATTGTTATAGGAGCCTGGACGAGTTTTTGTTCAGTCTCTCCCGGAAATAGAAGCAGTTTTAAGAGCAGCACTACCACAACTAATGCCAGCACAGCCCCTGCGCCAGCAAGAATTTTTTTCAGCAGACGTTTTTTTTCGCGGGCGTATTCTTCTTCCTCGTCTTCCGTAAGGCCTTCCTCCAGGCTGATTTGTAGCCGTGCGCTGGTTGTCTGGTTTTGATCAACCCCCCGTTCCCGAAACGCATCAGCTACCTCGCTTTTTTTGACAGGCTCAATCTGAGCGGTGCTACCTGACCCTATATCAGAGAAATCAATCTCGGGTATTATTTTGCCATCAATTTTCACGATGGTTTTACCTGGGCCTGCCGCAAGGGTGGCCTGATTCTCCTGGGCCTCCGGCACAGAGGGCAGTTCATCATCTGTCTGTTCAGCAATGTCTGGTTCGAGTTCCAGAATCATTTCGTCCGGTTCGGCAGGGTCTTGGTCGTGGCCCGGTTTCGTATCTGCGGGAGCGTCAAATGTGTTGCAGACTGATTCAGCGAGCTCGTCTGAGACAACGCGATTTTCGATTTGCACGCGATTATCAACGGCCGTGGCATCAGTGAGGTCCGGTTTGATTATTTCTTCTTGAATATCCTCGGGGCGCTTAAGGATCGTGTTTTCCTCTAGGATTAAGCCGGAGGTAACAAGCGAAAAAAGTGTTTTATAAACTTTTAATTCATTATAACCGCTGTCAGCGATCACTCTTTTTACGGTGCGTTTTGCATTAACCAGGCTCAGAACAGCGCGTTCAACGGTATTCAAATTTGTTTTTTGTTTGTCTGAACAGTTCGGGTTTATCGTGAGGACATCATGATCCTGGGGGACTCTTTTTTTAAGCTCTGAAATTTCATCAACCCGGCGGGAGGCCTCCAGCACAACCTGCATCGTGTCAAAGCTGGTAATGATCTGCCCACTCAGATCAAAGTTCTGGTCGCGATATTGAAATTCTCCCCGATCCCAGAGGAAAAGGCTGAAAAGGGTCTGTTCTATCTGCCTGTGAAGCAGGTTTTCAAGTGTTTCAGACGAAATAAAGCCCTGCTCTACCAGGACCATGCCGATTTTTTTCTCCGTGTGCGCGGAGATTTTCATGCATTTTTGAAGCTGCTCTTCGGTAATGATGCCTTCGCTGCGTAAATAGTTTGTCAGGCGGTCCACACGGCTTGAGCCAAAGGCATTGATAATGGTGCCATCACGCAGATAGACCTGGACTATGTCGTGTCCGTCCGTCAGCTCCAGTATGCCGGTCTTTTTATCATTGGATAAAAGCTGCAGCAGGCTGGAGAGGTAAAAGGTCTTGAGGTTGCCGGTTATCGCCATGGGTGGTTTTCTTTAGGTGTCATTTTTTTACGTTGTATGCGCACGTTGTAAAAATCCCCTGGGTGCGGCCCATTGAAGCGCGAGTGAGAAGGGTTGTACTCCTTATTTTGCTTAGGGAGACAGTATACGGGAGCGTATTGAGAATTGTCAAATAAATCATTTAAGGACAGGCGCTTCCTGTATGTGAAGAAGTACCATTATTAAGCAGCTGGCTTTGCAGCAGTAAAATGGTCAGGTTGCACTCAGGGCAGCTTTACATGATTTTAATTTCTCTGATGCAGCTGCCGACGCAGACAGTGACAGGTTCCCCCGGAGCATAATAAGGGAGGTAATAAAAAAGCCCGCCTTTGCAGGCGGGCTTCAAAGAATTAAACTAGCAGATTGTTGCTTTAATCCACTTGTTGGATGTTAAAATCATTGTCCACAAACGGCGGCGGGGTTTTCATCTTGCCGAATTCATTCGCAATGATGCCGAAAGCTTCACCGCCGTTGAGACTTTCATAGTCTTTGAATTTGAACTTGTTCAGCTCGCCTTCTGTGACCACATCATCACCGGTGAAAAAGATACCATCCAGGCCTGCTTCAACGTCAACAGCCAGCGTGGCGGCGGAACCCCAGAAACCAATCTTAGCGGAGCCGACGTCTCCGGTAATCAGCAGTTCTGAATCCCAGAGTTTGCTCTTGATATCCAGTTTATTCAGGGTTTGCCAATTCTTCGGCGAACCGGTGCCAGTGAGCATTACATCGCAAGAGAAGTCTCCAGCGCTTGACAGGGTTCCGATCCAGGGCGCATCAATACTGCATCCCATCTCAGCTCCCTTGATCTGTATTTTGCCAATGCCGCCAGTTGATGTTACGGGTCCGGCCAGGAAGACATCTTTGCCCTTAATGGCCTTCAGAGAACCATCAACGGTAAGTCCACCGAGATATACCGGAAAGTTTTTCAAATCCGAAGTTATGGTAAGAGTCGACTTTTCTGTCGTCTTCGTTAATTTAATCAATGCAATGTCAAAATAGTTCGGATCAAATATAACCTCCGCCAAACCGGGACCTTTAAGTTTAACTCTGGTCAGCAATGAGGCGATCGGGTAGGGAACACATTCGGTGTTTACGCAGGAGGAGAAGTCTCCGCATTCGCTGTCCTCTACGCATGGCAGACACATGTCATCGGTCTCATCACAGGTCTCGCCTGCACAGGGGGCAGTGCCGGCAAGGCACACATTGGCTTCGCATGTCTCGACACCGTCGCAGAACATGCCATTGTCACAGGCAGCGTCTTCTACGCATTCCACACACACATTCTCTACGCAAAAACTGTCAGAACAATCACCGTCAACCGTACATTCAATGCACATACTATCAAGGCAAACGCCGCCGAAACAGTCTTCATCTCCGAGGCATGTCAGGCAGGAGTTACCAATCTCATCGCAGAACTGGCCGGCACAGGGAATGCTTCCCAATCGGCATATGCCGGACTCGCAAGTTTCAAGGCCATCGCAATACAGGCCATTGTCACAGTCAGCCTCATCAAAACAGTCCATACATACATCGTTTATGCACCTGCCGCCGCCAAAACAGTCAGCGTCTTCAACGCACGCTAAGCATAAATCTACTTCATTACAGTAATCGCCGGGACAGGGAATGTCTCCCAATTCGCATTCGCCGTCAACGCATGTTTCAAGACCGTCGCAATAAAGCAGGTTGTCACAGTCACTGTTCTCATCGCATTCGAAACATTCATTGTCTATGCACCTGCCGCTGCCGCCGAAACAGTCCGCATCGTCAGTGCATTCCAGACAGGAGTTATCAGTCTCATCGCAGAAATCGCCGTCACAGGGGAGTTCTCCCGCTACGCACATATAGCTTCTACATACTTCTGCTCCGTTGCAGAAAAGACCATCGTCACAGTCTGTAGCCTCGATACAGTCGACACATACATCTTCTCTGCATTTGCCACAGTTGTCAGGGTCTTCAAAGCGGCAACAGTCTCCGTCGTCAACACATTGCAAGCATTCGTCAAGCACTTCATCGCACCAGGGCCCGCCACAGGGGATCTCTCCCGGTACGCACATGCCGGACTCGCATGTTTCTATGCCGTCGCACCAATTCTGATCAGGATCGCAGTCTTCGGGATCCCCGCACTCGGCACATAGATTGTTTTCGTCGCACACGCCGCCGAAACAATCCACGTCATCAAGGCATGTCAGGCAGGTGTCTGCCGTTTCATTACAGAACTCGGTCGCACAGGGAATATCTCCCCCCACCGGTTCGCACAGGTTTGAGGTTGCATTGCATGTTTCTTCGCCGTCGCACCATAGGCCATTGTCACAGTCAGCTGAATTTCTACATTCGACACATTCATAACCCAAACAAAAGCCACTGTCGCAGTCAGGACCAACTATGCATTCAACGCATTCATTCGTATGTAGATCGCACACGCCGCCGAAACAGTCTTCATCTTCATCGCAGTCAAGGCAGACGTTACTATCCTCATTGCAGAACTCTCCCGAACAGCGAGGGGTTCCCGCTTCGCATACGCCTTCATTGCAACGTTCCCATCCGTCGCACCACAAGCCGTTGCTGCAGTCGCTATTAAGCGTACATTCAACGCATTCATTATTAATACACATGCCATCAACGCCACAGTTAGCGTCTATATTGCATATCTGGCAGCCGTCACTCGTCTCATTACAAAACTGGTCGGCACAGGGGAGAGCTCCCGATACACAAGCTCCGGAGAGGATATCGCATGTTTCTTCGCCGTTGCAGAAGTCACCATCGTCGCAATGGGTGTCATTCAGGCATTCAACGCATATTGTATTATTGCACATGCCGTCTAATATGCCTTCAATAACGCAGTCGACGTTTTCCTCGCATTCCAGGCATTCGTTGGCATCCTCATCGCAAAATTCACCGGCACAGCGAATATTTCCCGGTACGCATTCGCCGTCATTATTGCATGTTTCTCTGCCGTCGCACCACAGGCCGTTGCCGCAGTCTGATCTTTGCCTGCACTCTAAACAGACACTGTTTTCGCACACACCGCCGAAACAATCACCGTCGTCAGCGCATACCTGGCACTCATCAATGGTCTCATTACAGAAATCCCCGTCACAGGGTAAAGAGCCGGAAAGGCACACACCTGCATCGCATGTCTCTACGCCGTCGCAATACTCAGCGTTATCACAGTCACTGTCTTGCGTACATTCAATACACAAATTACTTGTCTCGTTACACGTGCCGCCGAAACAGTCGCCGTCATCAAGGCACGTCAGGCACTCACCACTGCCACTACCCGTTTCATTACAGAACTGACCGGCACAGGGAATGTCTCCCACTATGCATACGTTAAAAGAGCATGTCTCTTGGCCGTCACAATAGTGGCCGTTGTCACATTGTCCATTCCAGTTGCATTCCACACAGACTGTGTCGCCTGTTTTACACACGCCGCCGAAACAGTCAGCGTTTGTAGCGCACTCAACGCATTGGTAACCCGGAGCTGCATCCTCATCGCAGAAATCACTGCCACAGGGAATTTCTCCCGGTACGCACAGGCCAATAGATGGTAGAGCAGTTGCATTGCATGTTTCTACGCCGTCGCAAAATAGCCCATTATTACAGTCAGAATTATCTTCACATGTATCGACACAGAAGCCATCTACGCACGCACCGGCCCAGCAGTCAGCGTTAGTGGTGCATTGTGCTTGGGCTATGCCCGGTGTCAGCAATAAAGCCGCACCCATTATTATCATTGTTACAAAAAGCATAATGTTTTGATACATTTTTCGCATAAGAGTCCTCCTTTGATTAATAATGTCCTTTTTTTAGTACAATTTAGTATGACGTGTATTCTTTAGAATATGCTGAATTCGTATAATAAGTGCATAGCCATCGCAGACGGTAAATGCAGGCTATTACATGTGAGACAATAAATAAGACTCAGGTGTAAACTACGCAAGCAGTTACCACACTATTTGCGGAGGTTAGCC
>Ga0208648_1000115_pt1 | contig 85719 bp, 75 predicted proteins | sample AntAceMetag02UKL_FD_184772 | JGI IMG/M metagenome (GOLD analysis project Ga0208648, IMG submission 184772) | Saline lake microbial communities from Ace Lake, Antarctica - Antarctic Ace Lake Metagenome 02UKL (SPAdes) (version 2) | ecosystem: Environmental > Aquatic > Non-marine Saline and... | reverse complement strand
AGGTCCTCTCGGTCGAGAACGTCCACAGTCACCTCCTATCCGTTTGAAGCCAAGCTAGATGTAGTGGGTGTGGGCGTCAAGCGGATAGGCACGGTTTGAGCTACAGTTACCCTTTCCAAAATTGGGAGTTTTTTGGTAAATCTGCGATTAATATTGAGATAGATTTACTCCACTACCGTTATGCTGATATTTCAATCAGTTATTTTCGCTGAATACTGACTTTAATGCACCTCTATTGGTGACCCGACTTAATCCAATTGATTCTTATTTTTGTCGCGAAGCAATGTTTTTGGGGGCAAATTTTAATGGAATCTTGACTCTTGAATAGTCTGTTTTCTGTGCACCAACAATTGCTCTGCCGGCAACCGGAGCAACCCTGACGACAGACAACGCAAGCCCTGCTTGCCTTTCCTACTAGCGCAGCCGGAGCAAATAGATCAACGCGACTCGTCGATTCATTAGTTAATTCGCTGTCATTTTTGGTGCTCGGAAGTGTGTATCGGGCATATTTACCTATAAGGGCTCCTGACCAGTCATCATCAGGCGTCGTCACCAAGAGAACTGCAATCGACTCCATCTGCGTCAAAGCCCAATGCTCGGCATTTGGCGGAAAAGGGAGAAACAGGCGCAGGCCATTGGCCCCTCACGATGCTGACAAACGACGGTAATCCTCCCATTCTTAACGGGCTCTTCAAGTGGAATTTATGTTGCCATTTTGAGTTTCTGGATTGGGATTATTCCACCACCCCACATATTCGGTCTTTCATTATTTTATGTCCATAGCCAACGAGTGGCGTGATCCTGCGCCTCCCGGATTGTTTCAAAGATAGGGCGACCCAACCATTCCTCGCGAACGGTTTGGTTGTAGTGTTCGATGCAAGCGTTCTGTTGTGGCTCGCCTGGTTGAATGTGCATGATGGGGATGTGCCGCTTTTGCGCCCATGACAACAGTGTACCGCTGGCATATTCCGCGCCATGATCAACACGTATTGCAACAGGCTACCCGCGCCATTCAATGATTTGGTTGGGGAAACGAACAACGCGCTCGGCTGGCAGTGAAAAGTTGACATCAATGCCAAGCCACTCTCGATTGAAATCATCAATAAGGTTGCGTGTGCGGAATGAAGGCCCATCTGCGAGCTGATCGGCCATGAATTCCGTCGAGGCGTCGTTGGATTGGGAACAAATTGGAGGTAGCTTCAGGATCGGCGACCAGGATCGCTATTCTGGAATAAGAGCGCTTAAATATTTGATTCTCATCGGGTATTTTGTATCTTTAAAATGTTCACACAGCCTTTCAATTATTTTCAAGTAGCTCTCATGGCTGATGCGGCAACGGACATCACTATGTATATCGACTTCTATCCCATCGATACCATCCAAAACATATCCGCGTATTTCGTCGCTCATGTCTCGGATATAAATATTCATGATATCCCCAGTCACATATTCAACTGTCAGCAATCTGGTGCAAGCTGATGTAAAATATGTCATTCCATCGCACACAATACGATGTTCCGAAAACCGGATGGAAGTTTCCTTGATCATTTCTGGCAACAAGGGGCCACCATATTTTGCTCCTCGATACATGAGGTAGGCAAAAAATAAACATATGGAGATTGCCAGAGTGATCAATAAATAGATCATATATTACCCTCCAAACTCTGGCCGGTGATACCCGTCATCCACCGGTGCTCGGGGAATGGCAAAATCCGCCGTCGTGCCATTTGCAGAAGCGCGCAATTTGGGATTGAGTGCACTGTCACCGGTATCGAGAGACCAGGTCAGAACACTTCCCGCCAGTCCGGATGATCACGAGAAGGAAATCGTTTTTTCCAGATGGTGCTGACATTTTCAAGCAATACATCCGCAGGGGCGATCGCATCAAATTCTGAGACATCAAACATTTTGTGTTTTTCGTATAATTCAAAAGCACTGTACATGTAATATTTCAAGTAGCTTTTCTCATCATCAGAAAACGTGGTGTCACGATCCAATTCCCGCCAAGCCTCACCAAACAATCTGTGGCATTCGGCGTGGTTTCTGACGCTAAACTTTATCTGTCCCTTCATTATTTTGTATTCCAAAGGCATTTTTCCAAACAGTAGGCGCTCCCCCTTTTCAAACGTTCGCTCCGCCCCTTGGGGATCTCCAAGCGCCAGGAAATGCCATGCTTTGTGCAATTTCTGCGCAACTCCAATTGTTCGGGGGAGTTTGTAAATTTGGCGGAAAATCTTTTTCATTGGCCGTCCATCATCAATCTGTCTCTTGCCTCTTCGCCTGCTTCAAGGATCTTATTGTCGTGAGATGGACAAGCCCATCATGAGGCCCCGACAGCAAACACCACGATCTTCATGGTATGAAAAAATCATCAAGGTAGAACCGAAGCAGGTGGGCAACGTTAATGTCAGTGCCCGATTACAATCTCTTCCAGGGGATCATATCTTCGGGTCTGACAAAAACAAAGATGGGTCATCAAGTTGATCAAGCGCCGTTTTTAGGGTGTCTGAAATCAATACTTCGATAAGAATTTCTGCCCTGCCAAAGTGTTCAAATGTGTGATCTATTGCCTACTGAATATCCAATAGGCTTTCATCAAACCACACATCCTCTTTATCGCCAGCAATGAGAAATCTCCAACCGGGCGGCAATCCGAGGTATCTCAAAATCCGAGGACACCGATCAACAAGGTGCGCGACGTGAAGCGGCAAAAAGAAATCTCGATCATCAAACAACGCCTCACCAGCATAGACATACCAACCGGTTGTTTCTCCTTGGGGAGGATGCCGAAATCCGTTGATGGGCTCAACGCCCTGTCCGACGTTCGAAGCAATGCCAATCTTCCATTGGCTTGATGAACCAAGGAATTCCGTAGCATATTTTTTACATAGTGCCTTTTGCGAGTCCTCTGTTGCTGAAGCCATCGTAAGTCTTGATCCTGATTTATTTGCCGTGAACACAAACTCATCTCTGCCCTTGTTGCGCTGAAGATGATGGTTGATGCAGCGGAACCACGTCTAAACCCTGGATATCATAGGTTTGGTCATTTCAGCCTGCCTCACAATACACTACGGGGTTGTGATGGCTGTCGCCGTTGCACCAGTTTTTTCAATATGAGTCTGATCTGGCTTCTAAGTGCATTTTCCAGCAGGTCCATTTCTTTGTCACTCCGTGTTTCCGCAAGCCCAACCAGAATGTCCATTTGGTCGATTATGTCGGCTATTGTGTGCGGAAGGTTGAATGATGAGCGCGTTGCATGAAGGCTTCTTTCAGTCTCCTTGATAGTCAAGCTTCCGCCCAAATACGCGGTCAGAATATGTTTTGCAGAAGCAACTGGATCGAAGTCCACCACTGACCTCCGTGAATTGTCATAAGCTTACCGGTCAAATTGTCCACGCCAATTGTATTGTCGTACGTCGTCAGGAAGAAGATGGTTCTGTTCCATCAAGACGTCCGGGAAGCGTCATTGACCATTACATCCGGTACAACACAGGAAACGTACCGAAGACCCGGCATTCGATCAAGTGCACGACCTGAAACGAAAAGTGGTGCAGACAGGCCTGCCAATACCGCCATCTGAAAGACACGTAATTCGTTCCTCAATGAAGCAATTGTTTGCTGTTGAAATACGTTCCGTTGACAGATGATCGCGGTGGATGCAAATGAGCGCAGTGCCGACCGGCTTGTTGTCCATAAACGAAAATGCGTATGGGAATCGCTTGGGTAGGCACCTGCTGAGAATGACGTGCCCCCTAGAAATCGATTGCCACATCGATCTCCGCTTCTGCATCCGGATAGAGCGACTCGGTGCCCGTTTTGAGAGCCGCCCATGGGATATAAAACAAAACTTTCGGATCGATAGCCCTGAGTCCCCGTTATTTCCTGGCTGAAGTCCGCTGCAACGTTGTTTTGGCCCCTGAATTGACCTGCCGTTTTCCAACGACCCGAGTTTACCTTTCCCGCTTACCAATGGACAGAATTGAAGCGTCCCCAGGGTTGCGTTCTTTGTCAAGGCACAGGAAATGGTCCGCACCGAACAGGGGCGGTTCATAACAGGCGCTGGAACAAACGCATCGGCGGAGGCAGTCCTGAGATGGTAATTGAACGTCAGGACACTCACCAGCCATCGACAGGGCGTGCCGCTGGCTGATCAATGGGTAAATGTGGCGCAATGAAAGCCCGCAGATCCTCCGGAATGCGCATCCGTTTGGCTATTGACTCCGTAGCTTGGTAAATCGTCAAGGATTTCTGTCACTGAAACTGAATAAATATTGAACTCAAATAGACAGGATCTGAGCTTGGAAAGTCCTGCAATAAAACGCAATCATATGATCTGCCAATTCATCTACCCGAAATTTTGCACCTTCAATGTGATCGCCACGAACGTCATCAATTGACATCCAAAAATATGACGCGCCCTCAATATGGTCCAGATTGAGACCAAATACCTCTCGAAATTCCAGGTGCAGAGAACCGGCTTCTTTTTCTTCGGTAGCATCCAGAATTATGTTGATATTCACCTTGGAATTAACATTCACGGGCGAATTTCGCCAAATTGAAATTGATTGCAATATTTGGAAATTATGTGGCTTCAGAGCATTATATTCGTCGATGTTGTCTTGGATGATCATGGTGCGAATTCCCCGATAGATATCCCTTCGATGTTTTCACATCCGGAGCGATGGCATTATTGGTCTGTGTGCAATGATGGTGGTTCCCATCCATGGTATCCAACATCGAGATCATATTTGCCAGAAACCCTGCCCAGCCAATCATAATGCGCACTGCAGGGGTCTGCACTACCGCGTTTATTGTTGTCCTGGCCCAATAACGATTTGACGCAGCACACCACATGTTTGGAGCGCCTGTTAGAAAAGATCCTATCGCTGCGGGCTGGCGTGCCGCCGACTGAAGGACATGAAATTCAGCCCTTCAGACCACCTGCTTCAGGATCATGCCGGCCATTGATAGCGCCCTTCGGTGTGGTCAACGTTTGATTGGTCGGCTCGACAAAATAGGCCATCTTTTCGATGAGATAGTCTTCAGCATTTGAGTTAAGGGGGATGTCATCTGGAGACGCATAGAAAGTCCTATAGCAGGGTCAGCCAACGTCCAATTGGTGCGCCAATCTGAATTTTTTCTCAATTCTCCATTTTGGATATTCGGTATCCAGAACAGATGCATGCAAAGTCTGCTTCCGTGTTAAAGCAAAAAGCAATCAATGTTTTTCCGGTCATCCTATTTTTTTGTAACCGGAAAAATATTTATTATAAATATCATCGACGTTATCATCTGTTATTATGCAGCCATATACTCTGTCGATAGATATCTGTGCATGGTTAGATCTAAATATTACTTTATCTCTTACATCCTCAAAAACAATATGCATGCAAAATTGACCTGATGCGTCCCTTAAATCAAGTTCAAGAATCGGGTAATCGAAGTTGACGGTTTTGATTTCCCAATCATGCAGCCATAAATCATCCAATATCTTTAAGTCATGCACTATAATGTTTTCATTCATTGATTACTTCCTGTTGGAGAACCCATTAAATCCTTCTGCATGAGCATGCACCTTACCGAATTCTGGTGTGGCGCATGCCCCCACATCAATACCAGCCCTGGTCTCCCCGTCATCACCATTGGAGCAAAACTGCAATCATCCAAATTGGTTCGTCTCGGGATTCACGGTAACTGCAGGCTTTCGCTAAAAATGGGCTCATCTCTGCGCCTTGCTGCGCTGAACATGTTGGTTAATGCTGCTGAACCACGTCCGAACTCTGCATATTGATTTTGTCATTTCTGCCTGTCTCACAATACTCTACGGGGTTGCGCGGGCTGTCACCGTTATTTACTCGGCCGAAACCGGACACCCCCCCCTACAGTTCAATTGCTCTTTCACCGTCAATCCGATCTCTGGCTCTTTCCAGAATTGCTCCAACCAATGCATGGCTGAGTTCAACTGGGTCATCATGGTTTTCCAATTCACTCAGAAAATCCAAATCCAGGACGCCTGCCCAAACACTTTCCATGGCAACCTTCATACTGTTGTGCAAAGTCAAAGGCTTCAAATTTCAGCCTGCTTGTCCATGCAGAATACCAATTCCTCCCAAGTCCCGGGAGCCCTGGTCTCAATGTTCTCCAATGCCAACGAAAGCTGCTCATTTGTCATTGCTGTTCTCACCATTATCCCGTGATTTAGGTATACGTATTTTGTCGCGGGCAGCTTGCCGCCAAAAGCTAATGGTATGCATAGTGAACCGATATAGTTCTGGGTGACGTATCGTTCAGCACCTCAAAAACCAGATTTACGCAATCAATATTACTGTCTCCTGAATCTGATACCAACAATTCGACCTCAACTGATAATCCGCGACCATCAGAAAATTCAACCACGCTCAAGCACTCCGCGAAAGTCTCATCCGGCTCAGCATAATGAAATACACCATAGGCATCCAACATATTCCACATGAGGCCATCATCATCAGGGGGAAGACATTGGGCATCTTGTCAAGCTCGTCGTATGCCCTTTGGGCTATCGCTTGCGCCACCTGTTTCAACCTGTCTATTTCGTCCTGTGTAAGCATTTCCCTTCAAACAACTTGATCTCCGCAATTGGGTGCAACTCGACAAAACAGCAATCGTTAAGCCACGCAAAACTGAAAAGGATTTCGAACGCAAATCGCTATTTCTGACACATTTACCACCTGAGCGCGCCTGGCAATTCCCTTGCTTTTTCGGAGATATATCCATGTCCATAGCCACTGAATGGGATAACCCTGCACTTCCGACCTGTTCCAGTACTCCCGATCGCCTCTGGGCCCATTGCCATCAACTGTCTCTCGCCGATGCCCATGTCTTTACGGATTTGACCCGTGGGAATTTGCTGCCTGTATAGGTCTGTATCAGGCGGTCGAGGGCCTGACGGGTGATGTGCTTGTGGTCCTCGGACAGGCCCAGGGAAGCGACCATTTTCCAGTGGCCATACATCAGGCAGACAAACAGATAGGACAGTTCGTCGGCGCCCTCGCGGCCTATTTGCGGGTATCGCAGATGAATCTCATGGGAAACGACCTGCCCCAGGAGACTGTATTGTCCGCGCAGATTGTCACGGACCGTCGGGCTGCCCGCCGCCAGCGACATCATGGCGTCATAGACCTGATCGTCACGTGGTTTTGCCGTTCCTTCCACCAGATCGAAATAGAAATCAAAGAAAAACTCCAGGCGGTTATCCTGTTGCCTTGCCAGAACACCCTGGATCAGGGCTTCGCGGTAAAGGGCGGCAAGATGATCACAAAGCGCAATCATCAGGTCTTCAGGATCGGCGAAATAGTAACGAACAAGCTGCCGCGAGACGCCCGATTCCTGCGCGATCAGGTCGTAAGACAACATGGGCAGGCCGTTTTTCAACAGAACAGAAAATGCTCCGGACACGATATCCAATTTTCGTTGGTCGTCTTTTTCCATGCCAATTCCAACCTATGATCAAAAATGAATAGAATATTGAACGGGGTCTTCGCAATCAGGCAAATAGTTAGTCGACGTGAGACCCCTCGTCCAGACCTCTCTTTGAGGATTGAATGGCGGTGCCGGGACATGGCAGATCGCGCACTTACGGTCCGGGTGCGGAGAAGACGACGAAAACAGCGCATATTTGCTTGCGCGGATACTTCAGGGATATGGCTTCAGATCCAGTTTGCATCGGCCAAACAGCTCGCAAGCCGCACGGCGGATCAAAAAACTGGCTGCGATCCTAGAACAGGCGGGACTGCTCGAGGGCTGCCGCGATGAAGGAGGCAAACAGCGGGTGCGGTTCAAGCGGCCGGGATTTCAGTTCCGGGTGGTATTGAACGCCGATAAACCACGGATGATCCCGGTATTCCACGGTCTCCGGCAGGACCCCATCGGGGGACATGCCGGAAAAGGTCAGGCCGGCTTCCTCAAGCCTTGCCACATAATCAAGATTGACCTCATAGCGATGGCGATGGCGCTCGGAAATCTCCGTACTCCCGTAAATTTCGGCAATACGCGTGCCCGCCTTGAGATGCGCATCGTAAGCACCCAGACGCATGGTGCCACCCAGATCGCCTGATTTGGTGCGTTTTTCGAGCATGTCGCCCTTCAGCCATTCGGTCATCAGACCGACAACGGGTTCCGAGGTGTCGCCAAATTCGGTCGACGAGGCTTTATCCAGCCCTGCCAGCGAACGCGCCGCATCCACCACAGCCATTTGCATGCCGAAGCAGATCCCGAAATAGGGCACTTTGTGCTCCCGGGCGAAACGTGCCGCCAATATCTTGCCTTCCGCACCGCGTTCGCCAAAGCCACCGGGCACAAGGATGCCATCGACCTTTTCCAGCCAGGGTGCGGGATCTTCCTTCTCGAAGATCTCCGATTCGATCCATTCCAGGTTCACCTTGACATGATTGGCAATGCCGCCGTGATGAAGCGCCTCGATCAATGACTTGTAGGCATCCTTCAGGCCGGTGTATTTTCCGACAACCGCAATGGTCACTTCGCCTTCCGGCGTGCGAATGCGCTCAGCCACCCGCTTCCATGGCTCTATTCGGGGTGCCGGCGCCGGTTCGATGCCGAATGCGGCAAGCACCTCCGTGTCGAGGCCTTCATGATGGTAGGAAATCGGTACATCATAGATGGAAACGACATCAAGCGCCTGAATCACCGCGCTGGAACGCACATTGCAAAACAGAGACAATTTGCGACGTTCGTCTTCGGGGATCGGACGGTCGGCCCGCACCAGCAGAATATCAGGCGCAATGCCGATAGAGCGCAGTTCCTTGACCGAATGCTGCGTCGGTTTTGTCTTCAATTCGCCGGCAGCCGATATCCACGGCATCAAGGTCAGATGGATGTAGACGGCATTGCCGCGCGGCAGATCATTGCCCAATTGGCGGATGGCTTCCAGAAAGGGCATCGCCTCGATATCGCCGACAGTGCCGCCGATCTCGCACAGGACAAAGTCAAAATTCTCATTGCCATCCAGAACGAAGTTCTTGATTTCATTGGTGACATGCGGAATCACCTGAACGGTGGCGCCCAGATAGTCGCCCCGGCGTTCCTTGTCGATAATGTCCTTGTAGATCCGTCCGGTGGTAATATTGTCGGCCTGAACGGCGGAGCGTCCGGTAAAACGCTCATAATGCCCCAGATCCAGATCGGTCTCCGCACCGTCGTCGGTAACAAAAACCTCGCCGTGCTGATAGGGACTCATCGTTCCCGGATCGACATTGAGATAAGGATCAAGCTTGCGTATCCGCACCCGGTAACCACGGGCCTGCAGCAACGCTCCCAGAGCGGCCGCAGCAATTCCTTTTCCAAGGGAAGAAACCACGCCGCCAGTGATGAATACGTATCGCGCCATGGGCTTATTCCGTTATCGCTTTGTCACTGATTCCACCAGCCCAAAATTTGTTCTGATGGAATTTTTTCAGATGATATACACATCCACACGACAAATTGCTGCGCAACTTTGCGTCGTGCACAGCAAATACCGGCAACCATTGCCGGTATGTCATGGTATATCGTAAATTACTGACCTGTTGGAACCTGCGTTCCGTCCTGCGTGGGCGCAGGTATGTCAGCCGAACTGTCAGAACTTTCACTCGGAGACAATGAGCCGCCCAACTGGTCCAGAATGTTCTGGCCACCGGGTGACGTCTGTTCAATCTGGTCGAGAATGTCAGTCGGGCGCGATTCGTACCGAGCAAAAATGCCAAGCGAAATCGACGTGATGAAAAAGGCGGCCGCCAGAATGCCTGTTGTCCGCGTCAATGCGTCGGCTGCGCCGCGTGCGGACATCATGCCCCCGCCGCTGCCACCGCCGCCCATGCCTAGCGCTCCGCCTTCAGAACGCTGCAACAAAACGACGCCCACGAGGGCGATGACGACCATGAGATGAATAACGATCAAAACCGTTTGCATAGATTTATGTTCCTGCCATCAAGGCACATTGGAATTTTTGCGGCTGTGTACACGAGGCTGGAACGCTTTCCAACCCCATACAGGCCAATTCAAACAAACAACCGTCGAACAGGACGGTCCGAGGCGGTTATTATCCGTATGCTTCACAGATGGCAAGGAAGTCTGTTGCTTTCAAGCTCGCACCACCAACCAAAGCACCATCCACATTGCGCACGGCCATCAATTCCGCTGCATTGGCGCCTTTGACGGAACCGCCATAGAGCAGTCTCATTTGAGCCCCCTGCTCGCCAAAACGTCCCTCAAGGTCGCGGCGCATGAAATCATGGGCTTCCTCCACATCCCTGGGCGTCGGCGTCTTACCAGTGCCAATGGCCCAAACGGGTTCATAGGCAACAATTGTATTTCTGTGGGTTGCTTCGTCCGGCAGGGATTCATCCAGCTGTCGCTTCAGCACCGCCAATGTTATTCCGGCATCGCGTTCAGCCTTGGTTTCGCCAATGCAGATGATCGCCACCAGGGCCTCGGCGTGGACCGCGACAGCCTTTTGACGCACCAGCGCATTGCTTTCGCCGTGATCGGCCCGCCGCTCCGAGTGCCCGACAATGATATGAGTCGCCATGGCGTCACGCAGCATGGTTGCGGAAATGTCGCCCGTATGGGCGCCGGCCTGCTGCGTATGGCAATCCTGACCGCCAATGCTCAAATGCGTATCCTGAACGGCCGCAGCCGCCAGACACACGAGCGTCGCGGGAGGGCAGATCAAGGCATCGAAGGCTTCGCCTTTGAATGTTTCAAGCCCTGAGGCAATGGCCGTGATCTCGCGCAGGGAATCGCGAAGACCATTCATTTTCCAGTTGCCGGCGATCAGCGGCTTAATCCCAGGTGTCATTTCATATCCTCTCGCCATAGATTATCTGTCGAACAGGGACCTAGCAAACTGACCGGATAATGCAATGCATCCCAACGGCGACATGGTGGATTTGAACCATCATGGGCCGACAATGGCGCAACACCTGTTATTCAGCCTTGCGGGGCGGGCATTCGATGCGTAAAACACCGTCCAATTGTATTAGCAAAATTCGCGGCGCTGCCTAGGCGCCAAAATCGGAAGTAATGGAGTTTTCATGCTCGACGTTCTACGCAATAGTGCCAAATCATGGGTTGCCAAATTTCTCCTGATACTTCTGGTTTTGTCCTTTGGTGTCTGGGGTATCAGCGGCACCATGTTCCAGGGCGCCGGAAATTCTGTCGTTTCGGTCGGCGAAACAAAGGTGACGACGACGGAATACCGCCTGGCCTTCGATCGGCAGATCGCCATGCTTTCGCGGCAATTCGGAACCCGGCTGACCGCTGAACAGGCGCGTGCGCTGGGCGTTGAAAACCAGGTTCTCACGCAGGTTTCCATGAATGCCGCACTCGACGAGCAATCGCGGCGGATGAATCTGGGCCTGTCGGAAGAGCGCCTGGCCGGGCTGATTGCCGAAGATCCGGCCTTCAAGGGTATCGATGGCCGCTTTGACCGTCTGACCTTCGCAAATCTCTTACGCAATATCGGCATGAGTGAAGAAGATTTCATCGTCAGTCAGGAAAATACCGCGATCCGTTCGCAGATCGTTGAAGCCGTCTCCGATGGCTACAAGGCACCTGCGACCCTGCTGGCAGCCGTCAACCAGTTTGAAAACGAAACGCGCACCTTCGACTATATTGTGCTGAACCCGCAGGACCTCAGCACAATAGAAGACCCCACGGAGGAGGTTCTCAAAACCTATTTCGAGTCCAACAAGGCCACCTACCGGGCGCCTGAATACCGCAAAATCACCTATGTCACTTTGACCGCCAGTGACATTGTGGATGTGGCGAATATTTCCGATGCAACAGCGCGCAATGATTATGAATCACGCATTGATCGCTACACCACACCGGAAACGCGCACCATCGAACAATTGAATTTTGACGATGAAAAAGCCGCACAGGCAGCAGCGGAAAAATTGGCGGCCGGCGCAAGTTTTGAAGAAATTGTCAGCGCTGCAGGCAAGACCATGAGCGACGTTTCGCTTGGAACGCAGCAGAAATCCACGGTGCCGGATCAGGTCATTGCGGATGCCGCTTTTGCGATCAGCTCAGCCGGGGCGACAAGCGGTGTTGTCAATGGCTCCTTTGGGCCAGTCATCCTGCGCGTTACGGCAATTACGCCGGAAACGACGAGAAGTTTCGAAGAGGTGCGTGACGAGATACGCAACGAACTGGCGTTGCGCGAAGCAGAGACCATTCTGCTTGATGTGCATGATGCCTATGAGGATTCCCGCGCTGGCGGCGAAACTTTGCGTGAAGCCGCAAGGAAGCAGAAACTGACGCCTGTCACCATAGATGCGGTTGATCGTTCTGCACGCACACCGGACGGAGAAGTCCTGCGTGACCTGCCACAGTCACAGGCGCTCCTGGCACAGGCATTTGATACCGAAATCAACATTGAAACCGCGCCGATCAATATTGGCGGAGATGGTTTTCTATGGTTTGAGGTTGATGACATCATACCGGCACGTGACCGTACCCTGGACGAAGCAAGGAGCCAGGTCACAGAAGACTGGAAGCGCGAACAGGCTGCCATCGCTCTGGACAAACAGGCGACCGAATTGCGTGATCGCGTTGCAAAGGGTGAGGAATTGTCAGCCATCGCAGCCGAACTCGGCCTCGTGGCAGAAACCAAATATGACATGAAACGAAGCGTTCAGGATGCTGTTCTCGGCGCATCGGCCATCAACGCTGCCTTTTCCGGACCCGAAGGCCTGGTTACCCTGGCAAGTGACGAAGCCGATACGGTCAAGATCCTGATGCAGGTGACATCCGTATCGACACCTGATCCATCTGCAATTGACGCCTTGCCTGCGGGTGCCAGCCAGAACCTGTCACGAAGAATGGGTGATGACATGCTGTCTCAGATGATCCGCCTGATGCAAACGGAATTCGGCGTCACCTTCAATCCGGCGGTGGCCGAACTGGCCGTTTCCTCACCCTCCTGACGCCGGAAAACAGATAGTGTAGCTGCCCCGGAGGCAAAGCTGACCATGTCCGACCTGAAAGACTATATCGCCATTGTGGCCAGTGGGCAGCCGCTGACCCGCGCGCAGGCCCACGATGCCTTCAGCATCATGATGTCGGGCGAGGCAACCGCCGCGCAGATCGGTGGCTTCCTGATGGCGCTGCGTGTGCGGGGCGAAAGCGTCTCCGAACTGACCGGCGCCGTAAGCACCATGCGTGAGAAGATGCTGCGGGTGAAAGCCCCGGACGATGCGATTGATATCGTGGGAACCGGCGGTGATGCCTCAGGTTCCTATAATGTTTCGACCTGCACCGCCCTGGTGGCCGCCGGTGGCGGTCTCACCGTCGCCAAACACGGCAACCGCGCCCTCACCTCGAAATCCGGCGCCGCCGATACGTTGATGGCGCTGGGTGTCGATATCGATCTGAAGCCGGAAGGCATCGAGGCCTGTATTCGCGAGGCGGGCATCGGTTTCATGTTTGCACCCGGCCATCATGCGGCCATGCGACATGTGGGTCCCGCGCGCGTCGAGCTTGGAACCCGCACGATCTTCAACCTGCTTGGGCCACTTGCCAATCCGGCCGGTGCAAAAAGACAATTGCTGGGGGTTTTCGATCCTGCCTGGTGCGAACCGCTCGCCCATGTTCTGCATGACCTCGGATCTGAAACCGTCTGGGTTGTCCATGGTGACGGCCTTGATGAGATGACGACAACAGGCACGACGCAGATTGTCGCCTTGCAAAAGGGTGATATTCGCCGCTTTGACATCACGCCGGAAGAACTGGGTCTGCAGCGGGTTACCATGGACAAGTTGAAGGGCGGCAACGCTGAACACAATGCTGCAGCGCTGATGGAGGTTCTGCGGGGCACCAAAAATGCCTATCGCGACATTGTCCTGCTCAACAGCGCGGCTGCTTTCGTGATTGGCGGCAGCGCTGAAGACATGCGTGAGGGCATCAGCAAGGCCGAAAGCGCCATTGATAGCGGTGCAGCACTGGCAGCGCTCGAGACGCTGGCGAAAACATCCAAAGCCCACGCAAAACAAGCCCGATAGCGAACAGGCAAACAGGCATGGCCGATATTCTTCAAAAGATCGAAACATACAAGCGGGAAGAAATAGCCGCTGCGAAATCGGCGGTTCCCCTGGCCGATCTGAAAGCCAGGCTCCAGGACGTGGATGCCCCCCGCGGTTTTCTTGCCTCTTTGCAGCAAAGGCAAAATGAGGGGAAATTCGGGCTGATTGCCGAAATCAAGAAGGCAAGCCCCTCAAAAGGTCTGATCCGAGAAGATTTTGACCCACCTGCCCTGGCCCGGGCCTACCAGACGGGCGGCGCAGCCTGTCTTTCTGTTCTCACGGACAGACCATCCTTTCAGGGCGCACCGGCGTTTCTCACCGAAGCACGCGCAGCGACTGATCTGCCGGCCCTGCGCAAGGATTTCATGTTTGAGCCCTATCAGGTCTATGAGGCCCGCGCCTGGGGCGGCGATGCCATCCTGATCATTATGGCGTCGCTGAATGATGATGATGCCCGCATGCTGGAAGACAGTGCTTTTGAGCTCGGCATGGACGCACTGATCGAAGTGCACGACGAAGCGGAGATGGAACGGGCGCTGCGGCTGCAGTCGAGGCTGATTGGCGTCAACAACCGCAACCTGCGAACCTTCGAGGTCAGTCTCGACACCAGCGAACGATTGGCTGAAATGGTGCCCGCTGACCGCTTGCTGGTTGGTGAGAGCGGCATTTCCAGCCACGAGGATTGCCTCAGGCTGGCAAAATCCAATATCAGGTCATTCCTTGTGGGTGAAAGCCTGATGCGCCAGGATGACGTTGAAATGGCCACCCGGCGGCTTTTGACCGGCAAGGACTGAAGCATGACAGGCACCGGCAAACTGACCCATATCGATGCAGGTGGTGAAGCCCATATGGTTGACGTGGGCGGCAAGCAGGAGACCGAACGTGTCGCCATTGCCGAAGGCTATATCCGCATGGCGCCTGAAACACTGGCGTTGATCCGTGCCGGTGATGCCAAAAAGGGCGATGTGATTGGCGTTGCGCGGATTGCCGGTATCATGGGTGCCAAGAGAACATCGGATCTCATTCCGCTTTGTCATCCCCTGATGCTGACCAAAGTCTCGGTCGACATATCGCAGGCACCGGAATTGCCGGGACTTCGCGTTGAGGCCATGGCGAAATTGTCCGGCAGGACCGGTGTTGAGATGGAAGCGCTGACAGCTGTCTCCGTGGCCTGTCTGACCCTCTACGACATGGCCAAGGCGGCGGACAAGTCGATGGAAATAACCGGCATCAAACTGCTCTCCAAGACCGGCGGAAAATCAGGCAACTGGCAACGCGATCAAGGAGGAGACGCGCTTTGAAGTCGCTGCTTCCCGTCGACGAGGCCCGCAGGCGCATCTTGCAGGGCGCCGGGCCGATCGGTGACGTGGAAATGGTATCGCTGGTCAAGGCGCGCGGCCGCCTGTTGGCACGCGACATAAGCGCCATGCGTTCGCAACCGCCCTTTGCCGCCTCAGCCATGGATGGTTATGCCGTTCGACATGAGGATGTGGCCAATGCGCCCTGCCGGCTGACGATCATCGGTGAAGCCCCCGCCGGTCACGGTTTTACCGGAACTGTCGGCCCCGGCCAGACGGTGCGTATCTTTACCGGTGCTCCGGTCCCTGTGGGCGCCGATGCAATCGTCATTCAGGAAGATACGGACAGGACAGACGACCAGCACGTGCTGATCAATCTGGCCGTGCCGAAAGGCCACTACATTCGGCCGGAAGGTCTGGATTTTGCGGCGGGCGATCATGTCCTGCATGCAGGGCAACGGCTGGATGCAGGACGCATCACCGTGGCCGCAGCCATGAACCACCCAGAATTGCCGGTTCGACGACGGCCGCATGTCGCCATTCTGGCAACCGGCGACGAACTGGTTCTGCCCGGCCAGCAGCCCGGCATCGACCAGATCATTGCCTCCAATGGCTATGGTGTCCGCGCCATTGCCGAAGCCGACGGTGCCTGCGTGACGGATCTGGGCATTGCCGTTGATAGGCAGGATGTCATCGAGGCGGCGATCGAGCGCGCCCTGGCAGCGCGGGTTGACGTGTTGATAACCCTTGGCGGCGCTTCCGTCGGTGACCATGATCTGGTGCAGGCAGCCCTTGTAGCGCGCGGCATGGACCTTGATTTCTGGCGCGTCGCCATGCGCCCCGGCAAACCCCTGATGTATGGCCAGCTCAAGGGGCTGCACGTCCTTGGCCTGCCCGGCAATCCGGTCTCCAGCCTCGTATGTACCCATTTGTTTCTGCGCCCGCTGATTGCAAAGCTCTCTGGCATTGCCGAGGCCGACTTTGAATCCGATGCCGTGCTGGGCGCGGCACTGCCGGCCAATGACCAGCGGCAGGATTACCTGCGCGCCCGTCTGATACGCGAGGCGGATGGATCATTGACGGCGCTTGCCTTTGCAAAGCAGGATTCGTCCATGACACGCCACTTTGCCGATTCAGACGGCCTGGTCATTCGCCCGCCCCATGCACCGGCAGCAAAAGCCGGCAGCCCCTGCCGGGTTCTTGTCCTCAGAGATCCGGACTGATCACCGCACCAGATCAGCTTTCATCGAAATCGAAAACGACCTTGTCCGTCAGCGGCCGGGACTGGCATGCAAGGACGAAACCGGCTTCCAGTTCCCAGGGTTCCAGGGAGTAATTGGCCACCATTTCAACCTTGCCCTCAACCAGCTTCGCGCGGCAGGTGCAGCACATGCCGCCCTTGCAGGAAAAGGGCAATTCTATGCCCTGCCTGTGCGCAGCGTCGATGACGCTGTCATCCTTGGCGCCCATGGTGAATATCTGCCTTGAGCCATCCAGTACGGTTTCAATCTCCACACCCTTGTCAGCGACCTGCCGGGCTTTTTCAGACACCACCCTGGCAGGGGCCGTTCCGTCATGAACCGGGGTAAACATCTCGAAGCGAATGCGCTCTGCCGCAACGCCCATGGCCGCCAGCGTCTGGCGCCCGATCTCGATCATGTCGCCAGGCCCACACAGAAAAATCCGCGTTACGGACCGGGGATCAAACAGGCCTGCATCGGCAAACCGCCTCATGTGCTCGGCATCGAGGCGGCCATGCAAAAGATCGACATCCTGGCCCTCCCTGCTGAGCACATGCACCAGCGTAAAACGTTGAAGGAACGTGTCCTTGAGGTCTTCCAGCTGTTCACGAAACAGCACGGAGCCGCGGTCGCGATTGCCATAAAACAGCGTGAACGTGCTGTCCGGCTCATTGACCAGTTTGGTTTTGACAATGGACAATATGGGCGTCACGCCCGATCCGGCGGCAAAGGCGACATAATGATTGCCTTCATGCGATGAAGGCTCGGCGGTAAACCGCCCCTGCGGCGCCATCACATCCATCTGCATGCCGGCCAGCAGATTGTCATTGGCGAAATTGGAAAACACCCCGCCATCAACCCGTTTGATCGCCACGCGCAATTCACCATCGTCGAGGCCGCTGCAAATGGAATAGGTTCTTTGAACCGCCTGCCCGTCGACGTCAGTGCGCAGGGTCAGATACTGACCCGGAACGAAAGCAAATGCATCGCGGGCATTGTCCGGCACCGCAAAAGCAATAGACACGGCATCGTCCGTTTCACGCCGGACATCAGCAACCATCAGTGAATGAAAGCGTGGCACCGTATTCTCCTCAATGGCATTTGAAATAGTCAAAGGGCTCCCGGCAAGCCAGGCAACGATAGAGCGCCTTGCAGGGGGTGGAGCCAAATTCGCTGACACGTTCCGTTTCGCCCGAACCACAATGCGGGCACGTGACAAGTGTCTCACCAAACAGCGCCCGTTTTGAATTGGACGTCTCGGTGGGAGGCGCGATGCCGAACTGGCGAAGCTTTTCACGTCCCTCGCTACTGATCCAGTCCGTCGTCCAGGCCGGACTGAGCACTGATTCCACCCGGACATTCTCAAACCCGGCCTCGTTCAGTGCTTCCAGAACCATCTGCTGGATGAGGTTGGTTGCCGGACATCCCGAATAGGTTGGCGTTACCTGTGCAACAATGCAGCCCTCTTCGTCAAGCGAAATGGAGCGAAGAATGCCCAGGTCGGCGATGGTCACCACAGGAATCTCCGGATCCGGAACGGCGGCGGCCGCAGCCCAGGCAGCCTGCTGAAGGGATTGCGGTGACGGATTTTGAGCATGTTGATCCGGGGTCCGTGTCATGACATGCTCACCAGGTCAGGCCGGGAAAACTGCGCTGCATATATTGCAATTCGCTGAGAATATGACCCAGATGCTCGCTATGACGCCCCGTGCGGCCACCGGTCTGCATATGGCCTGCCTTTGGCAGTTCAAGCGTTGCTTCCTGCAATATGGTTTGCACCGTATGTTGCCATTCCGCTTTCAGATCCGAAGCATCCACCCCGACACCCGATTGCAGCATCTCCTGCGCAACAGCGTCAATCTCGAACAATTCGCCGGTAAACATCATCAAATCATCCAGCGCTTCGACCATCCGTTCATGGCTTTCGCGGGTGCCGTCACCCAGCCGAATGACCCATTCCGACGTATGACGCAGATGGTAGGTGACTTCCTTGCTTGCCTTTGCGGCAATCGCGGCCAGCATTTCATCCTTTGAACTTTCCATCCTGCGCCAGAAGGAATCCATATAGGCCGAGATGAAAAACTGGCGCACGATCGTATGGGCAAAATCGCCATTGGGCTGTTCGGTGATCAGCAGATTTTGGTAATCGCGCTCATAGCGCATGAAGGCGAGTTGGTCCTCGTCACGGCCCCTGCCTTCGACCTGCCCCGCATAGGCGTAGAGCGCACGCGCCTGGCCGATCAGATCCAGAGCAATATTGGCGAGCGCCAGATCTTCTTCGAGGGTTGGCGCTTCACCGCACCATTCGCCCAGCCGTTGGCTGAGGATGAGATGATCATCGGCCAGTCGCAAAACGTATGAAAACAGGGTCTGGTTGGATGTCATGATCGACTCACATGTTCCCGACATCGTCAGGAATCTCGTAAAAGGTTGGATGCCGGTAGATCTTTGAGGCCGTCGGTTCAAACATCATGTCCTTGTCGACCGGGTCGGAGGCAACGATATCACTGGAACGCACAACCCAGATGCTCTGCCCCTCACCGCGCCGCGTATAGACATCGCGCGCCGCATGCAGCGCCATTTCGGCGTCCGCGGCATGGATTGATCCGGCATGCTTATGGCTCAGGCCATTGCGCGCCCTGATGAACACTTCCCATAGGGGCATTGCAGCTTCACTCATTGCATCAAACCTCTGCCAAGTTCCGGTTCATTGATATTCGGGTAGACAATTGCTCTGTGCTATTCGGCAGCGATACGTGCGCTTGCCATTCTGTCCGCCCGCTTTTGCGCATGCGCCATGGCAGCTTCGCGCACCCAAGCGCCATCCCGGTCGACGCGCCGGCGGTTCTTCAGCCGCTCACGATTGCAAATGCCATCGCCCTTGACCACCCGCCAGAACTCGTCCCAGTCGATCTCGCCATGATCATAGCCCTGCTTTGCCTCATTCCATTTCAGATCGGAATCCGGAATGGTCAATCCCAGTTTCTCTGCCTGGGGCACGGATGCATTGATGAACTTGTCGCGCAGGTCATCATTGGAGAAACGCTTGATTTTCCAGATCATCGATTGATTGGAATGGACTGAATCACCTTCCGGCGGACCGAACATCATCAGCGATGGCCACCAGAAACGGTTGAGCGCATCCTGCGCCAGTTCCTTTTGTTCCCTGGAACCATTGCAAAGGGCAATCATGATTTCATAGCCCTGGCGCTGGTGAAAGCTCTCTTCCTTGCAGATGCGGATCATGGCGCGCGCATAGGGCCCATAGGAACAGCGACACAGAACGATCTGGTTCATGATCGCAGCGCCATCGACAAGCCAGCCTATGGCGCCGATATCGGCCCAGGTCAGCGCCGGATAGTTGAAAATGGAGGAATATTTGGCGGCGCCGCTGAGCAGTTGTTCTGTCATCTCCTCGCGGCTGACGCCAAGCGTTTCAGCAGCCGAATAGAGATATAGTCCATGACCACCCTCGTCCTGAACCTTTGCCAGCAAGGCTGCCTTGCGGCGCAGGCTCGGCGCACGGCTTATCCAGTTTCCCTCCGGCTGCATACCGATGATTTCGGAATGCGCGTGTTGGGAAATCTGCCGCACCAAAGTCTTGCGATATCCCTCAGGCATCGGATCATTGGGTTCGATTTTTTGCTCGGCATCAATGCGCGCCTGGAAGGCAGCCAGAAACGCCGCATCTTCATGGGTTTGACCATCCGCACCAATAAGACCCTGAGAATACATGCCCGGCTCCTTCCAATATGATGCGACAATAATACGTTACGAACATACGGCAGTCAATATTTTTTTCGTAACACAAAAAGTCAGACACCGAACCGGTTTGCAATATTGGTGGAGGCCTTGCTGAAGGCGCGGCCTTCCGAATCGGAACAGCCATCAAGCCAGCATTCACTCGAACCCGCCAGTCTGCGATAGATGAGGGATGCCAGTACGCGGGCCTTGTCCCCCTTCCACTCGAGAGGTGTCAGTTCAGCCGGGAACAACGGGTCGCGCAGTGCAATCCGGCGAAACTGGTGGATCATGAGGCTGCGCGCAGCCATGGCCGAGAGCGGGTCCAGCTCCGCACCGGTGGACAGGGCAACCGACAAGGGTTTGAACGCGCAGGCAAAATCCGCGTAGTGTTTCTCCACGTCAGACAGCTGCCAAGCCTGGGCAACCAGTGCCCGAGGCATAGATTGGTCGTTCAGCTGCGAAAAGAAATGGAATTCGCCCGGCATCACAGTCGGCACCACCTTGTTGTCCGGATTGTCCGGGCGAATGAACATGTTTGGCCCAAGTGCTCCAAAGCCGGCCCCACGCAACGCTTCGCGGCGGGCATCACGGCTTTCTCCGGCTTCTGCGGACAGCACAATGATTGTCCAGTCTCCTGACCAGCTCGAGCGGCGCGAGCCATAAATCTTTCTGGCCCCTTCCGAAAATTCGGCCTCACCCGTTTCTGCAAGCCGGTAAAAGCTCTTGCGGCCCACCCGCACACGCGTCAGCCAGCCATCGGCTGTCAGACGGGACATGGCGGCGCGCACGGCGCTTGGTTCGATCCGCAACCGGTCCATCAGCACCTGCAGAGATCCGAGCCACAATTCGCCGCCCCGGGGGATCACGGCATCACCAAAAATGGTGATCACCAGCGACCAGACACGAATGCGTTCCTGAGAATGGAAGTCATCAATCAGCGCTTCCAACTGCATAATGGGAGAATCAGCCATGGACCATTTATGGCCCCACTAAGCCGTGTTGATCAAGCACCCGCCAATCCGCGCGCGCCATCAATGATCAGGCGGCTGGCAATGCGGGCATAATCATCGCGGCTGATTTCCCCTTGCGGGCGGAACCACATATAGTGCCAGTTGAGCATTCCAAACAGCGACATGGTCACCGGTTTGAGCAGGCTGCCGCCAAGATCCGGGCTGACGCCATGAACAGCATCGGCAAAACGCGCAACCAGCCGTCTTTCCAGTTCCCGGATCTCTTCCTGCCGTTCTATGGCAAGGTGTTTCATCTCGTTGATCTGAACCTTGTGTTCGTGATCGGCATCACGGTAGGCATCGAGCAAGGCCTTGACCAGAAAATGCAGGCGGTCTTCAGCAGGCGCATCTGGCCGGTCAGCCTCCTCAACTGTCTTGCACAGTTCTTTCAGATGGGCGCTGATCACATCAAGAAGCAGCGCGTCCTTGCCGGAATAATAATGGTAGAGCAGCGCTTTGGAAACGCCGCACGCTGTCGCCAGTTGTGACATTGAGGATCGGTCATAGCCGACATCGGCAAACAGCTTTGCCGCAGAACGCAGGATTGCCTCCCGCTTTGCCTCGTAATCAACAGCTTTGGTTCTTGCCACTTTATATTCCAATATTACCATTAAATAACAGCATGATGCAGTTATTTAATGATGCTTTGAATTAGCCGATGTCGCGTTTATCCACGACGCGCCGCGCTTTCCCGCCTGAACGTTCGACACTGCCGGGTTCATGTACTTGAATGGTGGCTGACAAGCCAATTACGCTTTTGATATGACTGGAAAGCTCCACACTGCTGCCGTTCCGGTCGGCATGCGCGGATGCGGTATGCGTGGATTCAACCATGATGGTCATCGTGTCCAAACGGCCCTCGCGTGTCAGCTCAATCTGGTAATGCGGCGCGAGACCTGTGCATTTGAGGATTTGCTCTTCAATCTGCGTTGGAAAGACATTGACGCCACGCACGATCATCATGTCGTCTGAGCGGCCGGTCACCTTCTCCATGCGCCGCATGCTGCGCGCCGTGCCGGGCAACAGCCGTGTCAGGTCCCGGGTCCGGTAGCGGATGATTGGAAAGGCCTCTTTGGTCAGCGAGGTAAATACCAGTTCGCCTTTCTGCCCGTCCGGCAGCACCTCACCCGTATCCGGATCAATGACCTCCGGATAGAAATGGTCCTCCCAGATATGCAGACCGTCCTTTGTCTCCACACATTCGTTGGCCACGCCCGGGCCAATGATTTCGGACAGTCCATAAATATCAACGGCATCCATGCCGAATGCGTCTTCGATTTCCTGACGCATCGCATTGGTCCAGGGTTCGGCGCCAAAAATACCCACCTCCAGCGACGATTGACGCGGATCGAGACCGATCCTGCGAAACTCGTCGAGGACCGACAGCAGATAGGAGGGCGTGATCATGATGATACGCGGTTTGAAATCCTCGATCAGCGTCACCTGCCTCTCGGTCATGCCACCCGAGACAGGCACCACGGTACAGCCAAGTTTTTCCGCTCCATAGTGGGCGCCAAGTCCGCCGGTAAACAGCCCGTAGCCATAGGCCACATGCACCATGTCGCCGGGCCTGCCGCCACTGGCATAAATCGAGCGGGCAACCACCTGGGCCCACATATCCACATCATTGCGCGTATAGCCGACCACGGTGGGTTTTCCGGTGGTGCCCGACGAGGCGTGCAGACGGGCAAGTTGTTCACGCGGAACGGCAAACATGCCGTAGGGATAATTGTCCCGCAGATCCTTTTTGACTGTGAAGGGAAAACGCGCCAGATCTTCAAGCCCCTGCAGGTCATCAGGATGGACGCCATGCTGGTCGAAATGCTTTTTGTAGAAGGGCGAATGGTCATAGGCGCGCCGCAAGCTTTGCTGCATGCGTTTGAACTGCAGCGCTGAAATCTCGTCACGTGACGCAGTTTCAATGGCCTCGAGACCCGCAATTTTTGACGCGGAAATTTTTGCCGGACTGTTGAGTGTATTTTGCGGTTCGACGTGCATGTGGTTGCTCCTCCCTTCGTTTGTCGATTATTGACCCTGCTGTGGCAGCCAGGTCCCCTTTATTGTTCGCGAATGCCCGCGAAACTCTGCGACGACCTCGCCATCATCGCGCGTCACCCGGATATCGTAGAGCCCGCTGCGGCCGGTCCGGCTGACTTCGCGCGCCGTTGCCGTCAAAACCTCACCACATTTGACGGGAGCCAGAAATGTCACCGAACAATGCTGGGCAACAGCGTTTTGATTGTAGCTATTGCAGGCGTAGGCAAAGGCACTGTCGGCCAGTGTGAACATATAACCGCCATGACACATGCCATGGCCATTGGTCATGAAACCCTGCACCTCCATGGACAGTTGAGCCATTCCCGCCGACACGTCCACAAGCTTCATTTGCAGATGACGGCAGGCATTGTCTTCGGCCCACATGGCCGCGGCGCTGGCCTTTGCAATTTCATCCGCAGTCATCTGCGAGAGGTCTGGTACTGAATCAGCCATCGGAATCAATTCTCCTCGTTCATCTGCCCGGTGAAACGGGCGGGACGCTTTTCCAGAAAGGCACGCACGCCCTCGGCATAATCCGGAGTCCGGCCTGCTATGCGTTGGGTGTCGCGCTCCAGATCAAGCTGCTGGTCAAACGTGTTGGTTGCTGCGGCCTGAACCAGGGACTTCGTCAGACCCAGCCCCACACTGGCGCCCTTGGCAAGGCTGGCGGCGAGTTCCAAGGCCTCAGTCATCAGTTCGCCGTCATCGACGGCTTTCCAGATCATGCCCCAGTTCTCGGCTTTTTCTGCGCCTACGGGCTCACCTGTCAACATGATCGCCTTTGCGCGCGCCTCACCCACCAGATGGGTGATTGTCCAGGTGCCACCGCCATCGGGCACCAGCCCGATCTTGCTGAAGGCCTGAATGAACCGTGCTGAACGGGCAGCCAGAACGATATCGCAGGCCAGGGCGATATTGGCTCCCGCGCCGGCGGCCACACCGTTGACAGCGCAGATGACGGGAATATTCATCGAACGCAGTTTTCGCACCAGTGGATTGAAATAGGTATCGATCGTCTCACCCAGATCAGGCGCGCCCCCCGATGGGTTGCGATCTCCAAGATCCTGCCCTGCACAAAAACCCCTGCCCGCCCCTGTCAGCACCACAGCGCGGCACTGCGGATTCGACTCAGCTGCATTCAACGCCTCCATCAGGCTGAGATGTTGCTGAACATTGAAGGCATTGAGCCTGTCAGGCCTGTTGAGCGTGATGACCATGGCGCCGTCCGCATTTTCGACCAGCACGGAATCATTGTTCATTGTTTTCTCCTCACCAAAACCGACCGTGAAAACTGCGTCGATAAAATAATTTGCATAAACCGACCGGTTGGTCAATGATTACTGTTCTGAACATCCAGGCAGGTCCAATTCTCAGAGGAGACGAGCATGAGCGGTTTTTTTCAAACACACAAGGCAACACTCGACAAGGCATTGAATGCATCCCGCACCAGGGAATATTTCTCGCCCTATCCGGAGGTTGCCAGCGGAAAAATCTATGGGGAAAGTGCCCGCGATGATGGGCAAAAGGCCTTCCAGGCCCTGCTCGGCAAAGAATATGTGATCGATGGGCATCCAGACAATGGTCAATCCATTGGTTTAGAAACCTCCCCCTATGGCATTGAACTCAATATAAAATATCCAAATCCATCTCCGCAGAAACTGATCGCTGCGGCACAACTAGCTGAGAAGGACTGGGCAAAGGCCACGATCGAGGAACGCGTGGGCGTCTGCCTTGAAATTCTGCATCGACTGAACGCCAGAAGCTTTGAAATGGCGCATGCCGTATCCCACACCACCGGCCAGGCCTTCATGATGGCGTTTCAGGCCGGCGGCCCACATGCTCAGGATCGCGGACTGGAGGCCCTCGCCTACGCCTATGCAGAAATGACACGAACCCCGGCAGCGGCCATCTGGACCAAGCCACAGGGCAAACATGATCCACTGGTGCTGGAGAAGACCTATCGCGTCGTGCCGCGTGGCCTGGCGCTGGTGATAGGCTGCGCAACCTTTCCCACCTGGAATTCTTTTCCCGGCCTGTTTGCCAGTCTGGCGACCGGCAATGCGACGATCGTCAAGCCGCATCCCGCTGCGATCCTGCCTCTGGCACTGACCGTCAGTATAGGCCGTGACGTGCTGCGCGAGGCAGGTTTCAATCCCGATGTGCTGCTTCTTGCGGTGGATGAGCCCGGCGCTGAGATCACCAAAACACTGGTGACGGACCCATCCGTCCATATCGTCGATTTCACCGGATCCAATGCTTTCGGCACCTGGGTCCGCACCCATGCCGGACCGGACACCCAAGTCTATACGGAAGAAGCAGGTGTCAATTCCATCGTGGTGGCCTCAACGGACAATTTCCGTGGCATGTGTTCCAATATTGCCTTTTCCCTGTCGCTCTACAGCGGTCAGATGTGTACGGCGCCGCAGAATATTTATGTTCCGCAATCCGGCATTGAAACGGATGATGGACACAGGAGTTTCGACGAAGTGGCCGATGGTATCAGCAACGCGGTGGACAAATTGCTGTCGGATCCTGAACGGGCAGCCAATGTCTGCGGTGCGCTTGCCAGTGCAGCGACGGCCGAGCGTGTCCGGGCCACGACAAAACTGGGGGACATTCTTCGCAAGTCAACGCCCATCGACACGATGGGCGACGCCCGGACGGCCACACCGCTCATCCTGAAAGTCACGGACCAAAACAGCAAGGCCCACGAGCACGAACATTTCGGCCCCATCAGTTTTGTCATCGCGACCCGCGATGTCGAAGACGCCATCCATGCGGCCTCTTCGCTTGCCGCGCAAAAGGGCGCCATCACCGCTGCCATCTATGCCACGGATGACGCCGTGGTCGATGATGCTGCGGACGCCTTTGCCCAGGCGGGCGTGAACCTCTCCGTCAATCTCACGGGCGGCATATTTGTCAACCAGAGCGCAGCCTTCAGCGACTACCATGTCACCGGCGCAAATCCTGCTGGCAATGCCTGCCTGAGTGATGCGGCCTTTGTCGCCAATCGCTTCCGCATTGCCGCCACAAGGCGCCACAAGGCCGCATGAATGGAGAGGCCAAGGCGTTAACCGGGGCTGGTTGAAACTGGAACATGGCAAATCAACGCCTTTGCCCATACCGGACACGCCTTCACCAATCCCAACGCCCAATCAACGCAACAGGGCCAGTCAACGCAACAGGGCCAGTCACCGCAACAGTGCCAGTCTCCTGAACAGGAAATGTTTTTCAACCGGAAAACCAATGAACGTGCCTGGGACTCGATGGAGCTGTTTATGCAGGAGATATTCTGCTGATCGAAAGAGACGCCAAGCCCTGATTGTCGGCGTGAACACGCTCAAAAAAATTCTCTTTAAGTTGTCCTGTATCAATTGGTTTGCGCCAGACCATCACTACATGTTCTCAACAGGCAGCTGCTTTCCGCGAATTGGATCAGTCTGCCGGTTTTTACAGGAACTGTTCCATGGTCAATCTGCCCCCTAAACCAGAAATGCACGCTGATGTGCAACCACTGCCAGACAAGGTCGCAAACCGCGGCCCGCGGACATCCGCCCCTTTGACGCGTCAGAAGACACAGCCTCGGCCTTCCCTAAATGCACCGTTTGGCGAGCGGGATTCCTACCTGTCCACGGCGCTGACCGAGGTCATGGATCGGTCCTCCAATGCCATGACCGCCAAAGTCACCAAGGGCTTATCTCCTTCATCCCTGACGGCTGCCTATCTGGACTGGCTCACGCACATCATGGCTGCACCTGGCAAACGCATGCAGCTTGGAGAAAAGGCAACAAACAAGTGGATGCGTTTGATGCGTCTGGTGCTGCAATGTGCTGCCGGAGGTGGAGATGGACAATCCTGTATCGAGCCGCTGGAACAGGATCGGCGGTTTCGAGCCAAGGAATGGCAGCAATGGCCCTTCAACGCCTTTTACCAGTCACACCTGCTTGCACAGCAATGGTGGCACGTGGCGACAACGGGCGTGCCCGGCGTAACCGCGCAGCACGAACGGGTACTCGAATTCTCTGCACGACAGATACTTGATGTCTTTGCACCTTCGAACTTCGTACTGACCAATCCCGAGATCATCGCAAAAGCGCAAAAGGAAGGTGGTCAGAATTTTGTCAGGGGCTTTCAGAACCTTCTGGAGGACTTGGAACGCGCGGCGCGGGACAAGCCTGCCATCGGGGTGGAAAATTTCCGGCCTGGTCACGAAGTGGCGATTACACCGGGCAAGGTCGTCTTTCGAAACAGGCTGATGGAACTGATCCAATACGAGCCCACGACCGACATGGTTCATGCCGAGCCCATCCTGATCACCCCTGCCTGGATCATGAAATATTATATCCTCGACCTCTCGCCACACAATTCAATGATCAGCTATCTGGTCGATCAGGGCTTTAGCGTCTTTGTCATTTCCTGGAAGAACCCCGATCCGCAAGATCTCGATCTGGGCATGGACGACTATCAAAATCTTGGAATCATGGCGGCACTTGATGCCATTTCGAAAATAGTCCCCGAAAGCAAAGTGCATGGCGTCGGCTATTGTCTGGGCGGAACCTTGCTGGCGATCGTGGCGGCAGCACTGGCACGCAGTGGCAAGTCGCCCTTTCAGTCGCTTTCCTTTCTGGCTGCGCAGGTCGACTTCGAAGAGCCTGGTGAATTGCAGCTTTTCATCGACGAAAGTCAGTTGCGTTTTCTGGAAGACATGATGTGGGAACAGGGGTTTCTGGAGGCCAAGCAGATGTCCGGTGCTTTCCAGTTGCTGCATTCCAATGACCTGATCTGGTCCCATCAGATGAAAACCTATCTGATGGGTGATCGTGATGCCATGAGCGACATGATGGCATGGAACGCAGATTCAACACGCTTGCCCTTCCGGATGCATTCCGAATATCTCAGACGCCTCTATCTGAACAATGATCTGGCGGAAGGCCGGTTTGAAGTTGATGGCCAGCCGATCGTCATATCCGACATTCGTGCCCCGGTATTTTGCGTAGGCACCCAAACGGACCACGTGGCGCCATGGCGCTCCGTCTATAAATGGAACCGCATGGCGGATACGGAGATCACATTCCTGCTGGCAAGTGGCGGACATAACGGCGGTATCGTTTCCGAACCCGGTCGGCCGCACCGCAGCTATCAGGTCGCCTCAGCCAAAAAGGACGATCTCTATGTCGATCCGGAAACCTGGTCGGCTGACACACCCGTGAAGGAAGGCTCCTGGTGGACAGAATGGGTGCAATGGCTCGGCAGCCGGTCAAGCGGCGAAGGGGCATTGCCGGGCATGGCGGCTCCGGATAAAGGACTGCCGGTATTATGCGATGCGCCGGGCACCTATATTCACATGAAATGATTGTTGATCGAAGCAGTGTAATCGCGGGTTCTGCTTCGACAAATTGTTGGTGAAAAACACGACAGATCAAATAGACGCCCGATTTCAGGCGGCAAAAGATTTTGGATTGGTTTATCCTGCCGGGATGTTGTTTCAACTTCCAGACGCTGATGTCCTCTATGATGCTCTTGTGTCCCGCGACGCGCGCTTTGAGGGCCGTGCCTATGTCGGTGTCACGTCAACCGGGGTCTTCTGTCGCCTGACCTGCCCGGCCCGCAAGCCGAAAAGGGAAAATTGCCGCTTCCTTGAGACCGTCGCGCTTTGTCTGGAGGCGGGCTTTCGACCGTGCAAACGGTGCCACCCCATGGCGCCGCAGGCCGATGCCGACCCGGCAATTGCTATTCTGCTGGCTGCGCTCGAGAAACAGCCTGCACGCCGCTGGAGCGAGAATGATGTTATCGCACTGGGCCTTGACCCTTCCACGGTTCGGCGCAGTTTCAAGCGGCAATTCGATATGACGTTTCTGGAGATGGCGCGACTGAGCCGCATCCGCCATGGTTTCGAGAGACTTTCAAATGGCGGCCGGGTCATTGATGCACAACTGGATGCAGGATTTGATTCCGCAAGCGGCTTTCGCACCGCCTTCGCAAACCTCCTCGGTCAGTCTCCTGGCAGCTTTTCCGGCAAGGAACGTCTCAAGGCGGACTGGATTGCCACACCGCTCGGGCCGATGATCGCCGTCTGTGATGCCCATGCCCTGCATTTGCTGGAATTTGCCGGTCGCAAGGCCTTGCCAGCGGAACTTCGCAAATTGCGCAGCTTGGTGCGTGGAGACATAGGCCTTGGCCGAAACGACATTATTGATCAGCTCGAGGCCGAACTGGGCCTGTATTTCAGCGCCAAATCAGCCAGCTTCAACGTTCCGCTCGTCATGCATGGCACTGCCTTCACACGCACTGTCTGGGAAGCGTTGCAACAGATACCGGCGGGTGAAACACGCAGCTATAGCGACATAGCAACCAATATCGGAAAGCCCTCTGCAACGCGTGCGGTGGCGCGTGCCAATGGAGCCAACCAGATTGCGCTGATCATTCCCTGCCACCGGGTCCTTGGCGCCGACGGCTCGCTGACGGGCTATGGCGGCGGCCTTTGGCGCAAGCAGCAATTGATCGAACTGGAAAGTCAGTTCCTTGATCTTGAAGCATCAGCCCCGGGAGACGACCATGTCACAAATCGATAGAGCACATGATTTTGCCAGGCTGCACATAACAGGCAAGCCACTGATATTATATAATATATGGGACGCAGGAAGCGCCAATGCAATTGCCAAAGCCGGAGCTCAGGCAATTGCAACCGGCAGTCTTTCGGTAGCTGTAGCCCAGGGGTTTGCAGATGGCGAGAACATCCCGCTGAATTTCCTGCTGCACATTGTTCGCCGCATTTCCGTGACCGTGGCCCTGCCCCTCTCTGTGGATTTTGAAGGATGTTTTGCGGTTGAGCCTGTCGACGTGGGTGCCAATGTCACACGGGTCATAAATGCCGGTGCTATTGGTGTCAATTTTGAAGATCAGGTTGTCGGCGGATCCGGTCTGTATCCGGAAAAAGAGCAGTGCCTGAGACTGGAAGCTGCAAGAGGCGCCGCAAAACAAACGGGTGTTCCACTGTTCATCAATGCGAGAACCGACCTTTTCCTCAAAGAGACTGACCGGGACAAGCACAAAGATCTGATCCCGGAGGCCAAAGCCCGGGCCGCAGCCTATCTGGACGCCGGTGCAAGCGGCTTTTTCGTTCCAGGTCTGGTTCAGCCGGAGCTGATCGCCGAGATATGTGATCAGGTCACAATGCCGGTAAACGTGATGATGCGCAGCGGAGCGCCAGATATGAAGACGCTGGCCTCCCTTGGTGTTGCACGTATCAGCTTCGGACCGGGCCCCTATTTCAAGGCGATGGATGATCTGGCCCGGCGCTACCGTGACATCCGTTGAAAATCCGCATTCATTGCCGCCTCAACGCATGACAAAGGGATCGGGAATCGGCTCATCCGAAGTACGCAACCAGACGGTTTTGATCTTCGTGTAGTCCAAAGCCGCCTGCAGGCCGCCCTCACGTCCCTGCCCTGACAGGCCTGATCCGCCAAAGGGCGCAATGGGTGACACGGCCCTATAGGTGTTGATCCAGACGACGCCCGCATTGATGCGGCGCACCAATCGATGGGCGCGTGTCAGATTGTTGGTGAAAATGCCTGCCGCCAGACCGTAAGCAGTGTCATTGGCCAGAGCCAGGGCTTCGTCTTCTGTGCTGAAACTGCGCGCACAAAGAACAGGCCCGAACAGTTCATTCTCCCAGGCGCTGGCCGCGACATCATCACAATCAAGCAGGGTCGGCGGATAGAAATTACCGGCTCTATCGGGCACGACACCACCAAAAACAAGTTCGGCTCCATCCGTGATGGATTGTCTGACATGCGTGTCGATCACCTGTTGTTGTCTTTTGGTGCAAAGCGGTCCCATTTCTGTCGCATTGTCCTGCGGCAGGCCGATAATGATGTCCTTTGCCTTGTTCTTCAGGATGGTCAGGAAACGCTCCTTGACCGACGCCTGTACCAGCAGTCTGGAACCGGCAACACAGCTTTGACCGGTGGCGGCAAAAATGCCGGCAATCTGGGCATTGGCTGCGCTTTCAAGATCGGCATCGTCAAAAACGATGAAGGGCGATTTGCCGCCCAGTTCAAGTGACGTGCTTGCCAGATTTTCAGCCGAATTGCGGATGATCTGCCTGGCGGTCTGTGGTCCACCGGTGAAGGCAATATGGGAAATGCCCCTGTGGCCGGTCAGATGCGCACCGCATTCGTCACCAAAACCGGTCAGTATATTGACAACGCCGGGCGGGAAGCCCGCTTCGTGGATCAGCCGGGCCAGTTCCAGCATCGGCGCGGGGCCATCCTCCGAGGCCTTGACGACAAGCGTGCAGCCTGCAGCAAGGGCCGGCCCGATCTTTACCGCCGAAAGGAACAATTGGCTGTTCCATGGAACAATGGCTGCCACGACGCCAATTGGCTCGCGACGCAGCCAGACATCCATATCCGGCTTGTCGATCGGCAGATGCGCGCCCTCGATCTTGTCCGCCAGACCCGCATAATAGCGATAATAATCTGCAACATAGGCAATCTGCGCCGAAGTCTCGCGAATGATCTTGCCGGTATCACGTGTCTCAAGTTCTGCCAGGCGCTGCGCGTTCTGCGCCACCAGATCTGCCAGGCGGTAGAGCAATTTGCCTCTGGCGGTTGCCGTCATTTCCGGCCAGGGTCCCGAAGACAGGGCAATCCCGGCCGCCAGAACGGCCCGGTCCACGTCCTCGGCCTGTGCCCGGGGCATCAGGGCCCACGGTTTGCCACTCGCCGGGTCGATGCTTTCAAAGGAGTCGAGGCCAAATTCGAATGTTCCGTCAATATAGTGCTGAAAACGTTGCATCAGGACTTCCTGTCAAAGGCCGGCATCACCTGCTCGATGAATCGCTGCAGCGATGCCTTCTTGCGTTCAAAACTCATGCCGCTGTCGATCCAGAATGAATATTCATCGTAACCCAGTTGCTCGTAATGTCTGAGCCTGTCGATTACGCAGGCCGCATCGCCGATGACATTGCACTGACGCATGGTCTGCGGGGAATAGATCGGATGGGCATCAATTTCCGCTGGCGTGAGCTTTTTGATCAGGCCCTGGCTTACCGGCCGTTCATTTTTGAACCAGGCGCCAAAATAATTGTAAAACGCATTGATCTCCCGGGCACCCTGCACAACATCGTCTTCATCATCACCCACATAGGTATGGCGCAGAAGCATGATCTTCGGCCGGGAAATATGGGCATTGGCGGCACAGGCCTCGTTGAACCGTTGCATCAGCGTTTCAACCTCCTCATCACCCTGCCACAGGGGCGTCACCTGCACATTGAAACCGTTTGCCACGGCAAATTCATGGCTGTTGGGATCTCTGGCCGCCACCCAGATGGGCGGGTGCGGTTTCTGCACCGGTTGCGGTGCGGAGGTTGTTGACGGGAATTGCCAGAATTGGCCATCGTGGGTGTAGTCGCCTTGCCATAATTTCACGACCGCAGGCAAAATCTCCCGCATGCGCTGCCCGGCCTGCCAGGCGTCCATGCCGGGCACCAGCCGTTCATACTCGAAGGAATAGGCGCCGCGTGCAAAGCCCAGTTCCAGCCGGCCATCGGTCAAAAGATCCGTCATGGCCGCCTCACCGGCAAGTTTGACCGGGTGCCAGAAGGGCGCAACAATCGTTCCCGTGCCAAGTCTGACATTTTTGGTGCGCCGAGCCAGATCCACCAGACTGAGGAAGGGATTGGGCGCAATGGTAAAATTCATCCCATGGTGTTCACCGGTCCATATGGTGCGCATTCCACCCCTGTCAGCGATCTCACACAGTTGCAGGAACTCTTCATAAAGCTTTTGCTGGTTTTGAGACGCATCGATGCGTTCAAGATGGGCGAAAAGTGAAAAATCCATCACTACGTACCTCTTGCCAATTGTCGGACCTGTCCGCTTTGTTCGTTTCCCGTATAGATCCCGAAATCGCCGATCGCCTGTTCACGGATATACCGCTTCAGGATGTCCCTTGTCGCCGGGTCGGCAATGCGGTCCATCGGCATGTCATGGACAGGACAGAAGAGGCCGGAAAGCTGCTCTCCCTCCGTCGACGTGCAATGGTAGATGACATTATGCGTGCCACGCCCGACATCTTCATAGACGGAATATATGAAACCGACTGAGACGGACGGCCCCATGGCATTGACCAGATGCTGCTGGTGTGAGGTTTTCCGGTTCGGTCCGTCAAGCAGTACAGACGGCAGATCGAGCCCGCCGTCACTCTTCTCCTCAAGCAGTATCTGACCTTGCCGCTCCAGCACCGCGCCAATGCGAATGCCGGAGACCGATCGCATGGCTTCAGCTCCCTGACCTTCCAGCGAAGGCCTGAAATAGCTGCCACGCACATAACCAAGTCCGTTCAGTCCGATATTGTCAAAGGCCTCGATCCGTCCGATCAGCAGCGCATGGTCCCCCGCATCAACCACCTGGTGCATCGAACAGTCAAACCAGGCTGCAACCTGGGCGAGAATGGGCGCACCATGAGGGCCATCAGACCATTCGACCGCAGCAAACCGGTCTTCCACCGGACGGGCGAAATTGTTGGAGATGGCTTCCTGATCTTCAGAAAGAATATTGACGGCAAAGCCGCTGGCCGCAGTCATGGCCGCGTGGTTGCCGGATGTTTTTGCCAATGAAATCAGCAAGAGCGGCGGATCCAGTGACACACTGGTGAATGAGTTGGCGGTAAAGCCGATGGGCTGGCCCTGCAGATTGTGACTGGTGACCACGGTCACACCGGTCATGAATGTGCCAAAGGCATCGCGTAATTGGCGCTGATCACTCTGTGTCATGTCATATTTCCCTCTCGAGCCAGGAAATCAGCGCTTCGTTGACCACCTCGGGTGCAGTCAGGCCGAGCATATGGCGATGCCCGGTAACCACGAGACAGGCGCTATTGTCCACGCAACTGGCCATGAATCGGGTCATTTCAGGGGTAGAATTCGGGTCATCCTCACCCGTCAGAAAAAGCGCCGGACAGGAAATCTCCGACAGCCTGTCGGCATAGATAGAATCGCCTCGAGAAAAGGCGGAATAGGCCGTTGCATAGCCGCCGGGCTCAACACTGGAAAGCAGAGATGCCGTCAATTTGCGTGCTGCATTTTCCTTGGGCAGGCCGGTAAACCAGCGCTTCAAGGGCTCTTCGTGATTGATCCTGCCGCTGCTGATCTGTCTGGCGCGTGCGGCTATGTCCAGGGATGCCTGTTGGCTGCGCCGGTGAACGGCATTGAGCAGGGCTACGCGGCGAACCAGAGATGGAGCACTGACCGTTACGCCAAGGGCTATCAGCGCGCCCAGCGAATGGCCGGCAATATTGGCAGGTCCCAGCTTCAGATCACGGATGAATTGCTCCAGCCAGGCGACATAATCTTCCAGATCGGCCGATTTGCTCAAAGGCTTGCTCTGGCCATGGCCAGGAAGATCAGCGGCATAGATGCGCCAACGATCGGAGAGGGCGTCCAGTTGCGGCTGCCAGACTTCGGCGCGAAGCCCTACTCCATGAAGCAATATCAGCGGTTCACCGGAACCACATTCGTGATAGGCCGCGCCGCTTCTCGTCTTAGACCGCGGCAGGATTGTCAACATCATGACCCAGTTCCTTCAAATCCTGATAACGGTCACCAATGCGGTGATGCACCCGGCCTCCGACCGATGCGCCGAGCGCCACAACAATCTCGTCGGCATTCGGTGCGTCGGGGATGGAAAACTGGATGGTCAGATAGTGCGAACGCCGTCCTGCATCATTCTTGTCCATCAGCGGTATCATGATGGGAGCGTTTGCCGCTCCGCGAATATTGGTGAAGGACAAATAGGATTTGGCGCCAACAGCCTCCCGGTAGAAATTGCCGAACCGCAGGGTGTGAATGAGACCGGAGCCATGCTCCACTTCGCCATTCAGGCCAACCACAGCGGCCTTGCCATATCCTTCCACGGCTTCACCTGAACCAATTGCATCTATGATCATCCCGGTGAGCAACTGACCAAGGCCAGGCGCTGCGTCATGTATGCCGGGGCGCAAGTCTTCAACAAACCCCTGCCCGGCCCAGGGATTGGCCACAACAGCCGCGGCTGCAACCATCAACAACGGCTGGTCCGCCGATTTTCCACCTTCAATGAAGGTCTTTTCCAAGTGCAAAAGCGTTTTTCTGATCTGCGCAGCCATAAAATTCACCATGGTTCGATTTTTTGTAATATGGTATACCATAGTATGGTAAGTCAATAATTGTTTTAACGATACACGAGCCAAAACGACATGAGTGATTTCAGCAGCCTCCGCATTGAGCACCCCCCTTCCACATTGCGTGAAATCGCACTGGAAAAGGTTCGCAATGCCATAATTGCGGGCATTTTCCAGCCAGGACAAAGACTGGTCGAACGCGTGTTGTGTGAACAAATGGGGGTAAGCCGAACTGTTATTCGCGAAGTCATTCGTCATCTGGAATCTGAAGGACTGATAGAGGTGATCCCCAATCAGGGGCCGGCCGTTGCGCGCATAGATTGGGATACGGCCCGCCAGATTTACGAAATACGCTCTTTGCTGGAATCAGAAGCGGCAGCAGCCTGTGCGCAATCCATCACACGATCCGGTCTTGAAGAATTGCGCATGGCGCTGGACAATCTCGAAACGGGCACCCACGCAGAAAACCCGGCAGCCATGCTTGATGCAACAACGGCTTTTTACAAAACCATCTTCACTGTTGCAGGCAAAGATATTGCCTGGGAAATCGTTGATCGGCTGAACGGCCGGATCAGCCTTCTTCGGGTGCTGACCCTTGGTACGGGCGAGCGCACCCGCACGGGGCCCAAACGCATGCGCGATATATATGACGCCATTGCGGCACGAGAGCCGCACGAGGCTGCAGCTGCCTGTCGCAAACATTTACGCGAAGCCAGCGAGATTGCGCGCCTCATCCTGACCCAACCGTAAAACGGCGCTGTCTGAAACGGTCAGACTTGTGTCAGGCCAGAATAACCAATTGCTCTGATCAGGCTTGGCCTCAGGCGCTTTTCAGCTTGGCCTTTGCCTCTGCAATTTGTTTCTCCAGCGCTGCCTTTTCTTCATTCTGCGTTTTGGTCAGAGCTGTCAGCTCTGTCTGTTGCGTCTTGAGCGCAGCCAGCTGTTCCTTCTCAGCGGGGTTTCGCTCCGCCATGGCTTCCAGCGCGGCGATTTCAGCCACCAGCGCATCTTGTTTGGCAGCCTGCTCGGCAATGACGCCGTTTCGCAGAAACAATTCATATTCCAGACCGACGATCCTGGCATGGGGATTGTCCGCCAGTGGATCCGAATTGGTCAATTTGCCCAGAACATAGACACCGTTGCTGATTCCCATCAGCGCCAGAAGTTCCGTCGGAATTTCGGGAAAGGCAACCTTGCTCCATACGGTCGTTACGACATAAATGCCAGCAATGATCGTAAACAGGAGCATTTGCAATTTGGTCAGGTCCAGCCTGTTATCGACCGAAATCAACTGCCAGGGGCTGACGTCCACCTGGTCATTCTGCCCCTGGATTTGAGCCTTGGCTGGCATGTTGCGGCTTGCGTTGATTGCCACCGCTTTTGCGGCCAGTGAGCCGACGCCGCCCACACCAAGCAGCCAGATGATGGTCTGATTGAGCGTTGCAAGGCCACCGGTGGCAATCCAAACAAATATCATCAATCCGAACACCGCCAGCGTCCACCACAGGAGCTGAAGGTTGGAAAGACTTGCGGTTCCGTCGTGGCCACGCACCAGGTTGAGCGGTCTGATCTGGCTCCACAGGCCTACCGGTTTGTTTTTGGTATTCCCCTTCCAATAGAAAACAACCATCCCATAGGCGATCAGGAATGCCAGGATGCTGCCCATGGTCGCGCCCCAACGATTATCGATGAATTGCGTGGTCGCACCGGAATAGACAATACGATTCCCATCGGATGCCCAGAGCACGATCCGGGTATTTTCATGCCCTCCCCACAGCCAATTGGAGAGCGTATCTGTCACAACTGGCGCATAGATGTCTTCGACCGCTTGCGCACCTGGCGCCGGTGGCGTGCTGTAGCGCGGCAGCGACGGAATATTGAAACTGATCTGGGCAGCACCTGCCGTTGAACTGGTTGGCGCTATATTGCTGATTTCCACCCAGATGAGGTCTCCGTCATCAAGTTCGGACCATGTCTTGTATTTGTCTTCCAATTTCTTCAGCCCGATGCAACCACGATAGGTTGCCTGTCCAAAAGCAATATTGCTGTGTGTCAGCCCCAGATGCTGAACCGTGCGCTCCAGGGCGCGGATCGGAGCCAGCACAGACAGGCTTCCGATGCTCTGTTGCGCGGGAACCATGGTCAAAGTATCGGGATAGGGCAACGGGAACGTCAGTTCATGGGCACCGGCAAAGATCGGAGCAGGTGTCGTGTCAGAAAAAATCGACACCGTCTGTAGGTCCGCGTCGAAATCCTTGACGGTGATCTCTGTGCCCTTGGCAAATTCCAGACTGGTCAAAGCGGCGACAGCCACCTGCCTTCTGACGGCAACTGATGCTGTCAGATCAACAATGAAATGCCCACCGGTTTCATCGTTGGCGGCCACCATCGAATCGGAAAATTCACCATCCTTTATCAGGGCTTTCTTTTGCGCGTTCGTCCAATCCGTAACATCTATATTCAAGGGCGCATCGAGGCTGATTTTAATGCCCTCTCGCGGCAGTGCACCCTTCTGGTTCAGGGGAATTTTCTGCTCTTTCAGTGCCTCGCTTGCATCTGTCAGAACCAGAGCCCGGGTCTTCAAAGTCTGTTCGGCCCCTGCCCTTTGCTCGCCTGCATCGGTATCCGTCTTTTCATCCTCGACAATGGTCACAGCTTGTCCGGCAATTTTCGAAACGGCCTTGAGGATGACATTGGAAAACAGGTCTTTGTCATCAGCCCGATTGGACCAGGTCTGAATGGTGAATTCCGCATCCTTTGGAAATGATTTGCTGAATGGCGTGCATCGATTTGAGACGGATGAAGGCTCATCGGCCAGAGCAAAAGAGGCAGAGTAAAGGATCGCCGCGATCAAAGTCGGTATAAAAAGGCCTGCCTGAAATATCCTCATTGCGAACCCAATCCCTAGTACGACAGCGACAATTCAGCCTGGACGTCATAGGCCCCGCACAACCGGGTATTCGAAGGCAGACAAAGGCTGAATTACAACCAGAAGTGATATCTGACTATCTTACAGCTTGGACTTATTTGCAACAATGGCAGGTCGTTTCTGCAACGCAACCCCATTTGCATGGCCCATTGCCTGGTCCGGTTGCATTGAGCTACCGAAGCTCAAACAGCCTTGCGGGCCAGGTAAACCGTTTGGGTAAAGGTCGCATTTTGAAGCGGATTGTGAAACGGCACCTCTTCGGCCCGCGCCTCGGCAAAAACCTCAGCCAGGCGGGCCGTGAAAGATGCGTCGGGAAGATCATTTGACCATAGTCCGAACACACCACCTGGGCGCAAATGGTCGGTCAGCCGCAGCAGGCCTTTGAGGCGATAGAATGCAGCATTTGCCGGATTCAGAAAAAATTCAGGCGAATGGTCGATATCGACCAGAATGGCATCAAATTGCCTCGAGGGTTGATCCGGGTCAAACCCCTCTGGCGATGCCGCCAAGCCGAAAAAATCACCAAGCACAAACCGGCATCTGGCATCTGCCGACAGCTTTGGCCCGAGCGGCAGCAGGCCGGTCTCGTGCCACTCGATAATGGCCTCAAGCGCATCCACGACAACAAGAGAGCCGACCGCTGTTGAATCGAGTACAGCCTCCGCCGTATACCCAAGACCAAGGCCACCAACAACAACATCAAGGTTTGTACCGTTCAATTCTGCCAAACCGAGATGCGACAGCGCGATTTCCGATGTGGTAAACAGGCTCGACATCAGGAATTCTTCACCCAGCTTGATCTCGAAGACATCCACCCCCAAGGACATTTCCCGTCTGCGGCGCAGACTGAGTGCGCCAATCGGCGTTGGTCGGTAGTCCAGTTCTTCGAAATACTTGCTCATGGCACCTGTCTTCCTGTTGACGGCTGAACCGGATTGTTCCGCCGAAACGCCTCCTCTGGTCGAATCACCTTAAGATCTGCACATTTCACACCGGTTGAGCCTATAGGCGAATCAGCTTGTATACCAAGTATTACTGATCTTTACGTCGTCATAGGAAAATCGCCGCGCAGTATGAAGACATTCGGCCTTCACAGCATTTCACAGACTGTTGAAAATTGTGCAAATTGTATAAAATACGGCCCTTTTGTTCCATTATTGCCACAATTTTTGGCTTTCAGGGTATGATTAGACATTTCTTAATCTTTTGTATTTGACAGCGACGCGCTAAATGCGATGAGGTATTGATTCAAAGACCGGCAGGGGACCGTATGTATAGATATACCAGATTTGCATTGTGCTTTGTTTCAGGGATGTGTTTGCTTGCGGTCAGTACGGTAACGCAATCCCTCGCTCAGACAACGACAGACCTCGCGGCGAAGAAAACTGCTCGCCCCCAGGTGAATGCGAAGGCAGAAGCCGCTATTCAGATCAAGCGCAAACAATTGTTCACGCATATGCTTTCCCAGCCAGATGATCTCGATACTGCCTTCCAATACGCAACCCTGTCCATTCAGGTTGGGGATCTGGAAGCCGCCATATCCACACTGGAACGCATGCTGATCTTTTCGCCGGGTCTGCCGAGATTGCAACTGGAGCTTGGTCTCCTCTATTACCGTCTGTCGGCCTATACGACTGCCCAAACCTATTTTGAAGCTGCCATCTCCGGCGAAAACGTGCCCGAAGAAGTGCGCGCCAAGGTCAACCAATATCTGACCGGCATTGTTCAAGCCGGCAAATTGACAACCTATTCGGCCCAGACACGTGTGGGCGTTCGCTATCAGACCAACGCCAATCGCGGTCCAAATGGAGAGATCATTATTCTCAACGGGCTGCCTTTCGAGCTCAATGCGAACTCGCAGGCCACTGCCGACGGAAATGCCTATACGTCCGGCAAATTCCATGTGTCGCGCAAACTCCCCCAGCAAGGGACATCGCTGGAATTTGATCTTGTCAGCTATGGTTCCAAACAGTTTGAACTGGAGCAGTTCGATCTGGCACAGGCAGAAATGACGCTGGGGCCTGCCTTTGATCTCGGACGTTTCGGCATAGATAATGCTGCGCTGGGTGTTTACGGCATTGCAGCAGGCGCTTTCCTGCATGAGGACTTTTATGCTTCATTCTTTGGGGCGGGCACGCGGGTCGTATCAAGGCCGCACGCGCGCCTTTCGACCTCAACCAAGTTGGAATATCGCTACAAGACATTCTATAATTCACCGACGGTTCCGTCGGCCAGTGACCGCGATGGACATGAAATTCGGTTTCTTTCATCCGGCCAATACCTGATCAATCAGACGCGGGCCCTTAATTATTCAGCGGGTATAACCCGTAGCCTGGCCAGCGCTGATTATCTCAGCTTCACCAGCTACGGCGCTCAGATCGGATCGAATGTCGCCTTCGATTCGCCGTTCAAGGACAAACAGAAGTGGGTGTTTGGCACATCGGTCGGTGTTCTTTACAAACAATATGACGACCCTGACCCGATTGTGAATGTTTCGGAAAGTCAGGAAGATATGGAATATATAGCCCAGGCTTCACTCAATATTCCGCTCAAGAACAAACTTTCCGTACTCGGGGAAGTTGATTACCGTTACGTGGATTCAAACTATACGACACGTGAGCACAACAATTTCGGAACGACACTTTCCCTCGTAAAGATTTGGTGAAATCATGTCTCAGATAGCAGGCAATCAAAACAAGGCACGGCTTCTTGCAGGGGTCGCGGTTCTGGCTCTTTGCACCTATGGAGCCAGTCCGGCAATTTCCGCAACCAAAGTCGGCGTTGCAGCCGCGGTCAATCTTGATGCCAAGAGCACGCGCGGTGGCGCCACCAAAATCATTTCTCTGGGTCAGAACGTTATTCACAACGAGAAGATTTCAACGGACGCGGAAGGCCTGGTTCAGGTCCTTCTTGTTGATGGAACCACCTTTACGGTTGGGCCCAACAGCCAGTTGACCATTGATGAGTTCGTTTACGATCCCAATAGCGGCAATGCGACAGTCGTTGCCAGTGTTGCCAAAGGCGCCTTCCGTTTCATTGGTGGTCAGACCAGCCGCAAGAAGGGCGGAGCAACCATCAATACGCCCGCAGGGTCCATTGGTATTCGTGGCGCCATGGTTGAGGGTGACGTTCAGGGAAACAGCGCCAGCTTTTCCATGATATTCGGCGACGAAATGTCCTTCCGGGGCAGAAATGGTGGCACGCAGCGCCTTTTCCAACCGGGTTTCAAACTTCGGGTATCACCCAATGGCAGCACCACTGTAACGCCGCGAACCTCCGGCGATGCGAGTGCATTGCAGACCAGTCTGGCCGGTCGCAAGGGCAAGACCGGCGGCGCCAAAAAGCCGCCGACTGATGGTGCGGTTGCTGATTCAGGTGTTGGAACGGCCAATTCCACGTCGCTCTCCGGTGGAATCCCGATTCCGACGGACCGCCCGGTTCAGTCCAGTGATCTCGACGAAATCGACGATTCCATTACCGACGTGGACGACGTTGCAGACGCAGACGTTGTAGAAGAAGAAACAACCGGCAATGCGCGGGTTGTCAGCGCACCTGCCAACAAGGATGGAGGCTATCAGGCCATTTTCCTGCAGGAAGGTGATGATCCCATTCTCGACGCAGGTTCCCGGGGATTGGTTGGTTCCACCGAGGTAACTGATTTTACCGTGACGCTTACAAAGTCAGAGGGCAACCTGATCGCCTCTGGCCCATCGGGTGGTTCCTTCGTGCTGCCGGATTTCACCGGCACCGAGGGCGATGGAGGGCTTGAGGAGTTTACCGCTGTGTCCGGTACATCACCATCAGGCCCGGTCAGCGGAACGGTCTACGCTGGCCAAAGTGATTTCGCCGCCTATTTGCTTGGTGTAGACGATGACCCGACCAACCCCTTCTATATCATCACCGGAACGGAAACCGACGTTGAACTGCTGCTTGCCGAAGACACGGAAACGAGCATCCGGACCTATTCGCTGACGCGCGATCCGATACAGAATTTCATTGCCTCACCAGGGACAGGGAGCACAACTTCGGGGTCCAGTTGTACCACTTCATGTTCTTCGACACCTGAAATCGCCATCGTAACTGGCACAGGCACAGAAGCGATCACCAGTGTTCCGTTTTTTAACCCGCAGTTATACGGTTCTCTCGACAATACGGCCCAGATGGATCTTCGCGTCGTCGAGCGCGACGAGGGTTTTTTCAAGACGTTCCTGACCTGGATCGATATTTCCGATACGGAAGACGGACAGAAAAGCGCAATATTCGTCACCGCCGGCGGCGGTGTGGAACTGGAAAATGGCAACATCGGCATCACCAGCAATCGTACGGGCAGTTTTCGTGCCAATTCCTATGGGCCAATTTACAACATGACCGGTGGCTCCGTACAGTCGCTCGCAGGCGCGAACGGTGGCTACGCCTATGGTCCCAATGCAGAAAACTTTGTGCTCGGCAACATGCTTGATCCAAGCGAGACATTTACCGATTTTTCCTCCGGCTTTTGTATGGATGAATGCGAGGAAGAAGTGGGATCAGGCTACCTGACCGACCACCATTTCGGCACGATCCACGTCGCCGATCTGGAAAGCGAAGACCCCATCGATGACTTTGACCGCACGTCGCGCACCCGGACGGGCTTTATGGTTGGACTGGCTGAATCCAGTCCTGATGAAACTGGCGTTCCCTACACCGTGGCAGCGCCTGTTGGGGAGGGATTTTCTCCCAATTTTTCCGTGACGATTGATGCGGAATCAAGTGAAGTCTCGGCGCTTGGTATTGTCTATAATGTTTTTGGCGTCGGTCCTGAGGGCGAAGGTCTGCTTACGGAGGGATTTGCCCTGCCCTTTGGCTCCGTTGAACGGGAGGTCGGCGAAGGCGAATTCGAAACGGATTTTGGGGAAAATGCCTTTGTCGATGACGACACATTTGGTGCAACACACAATTCCAATCCGGAAAATACTCAAATTTCATTGCTGGAGAGAATATTTGGCGGAGAAGGCTACGAAACTGTCGCTGTTGACAGTGAATCCGTGGCAGTCACATCGACGAGTTCCTATATGGTATCGGGCCGCGCCACACCACTCGAATCCGAAGTCGGGACCAGCTATACCCATTGTACCGAATGCAGCTTTGCCGATTGGGGATGGTGGGGAACCCGCATCACCACGCTCGTCGAAGACGGCGAAAGCGTCAACGAGCGCAGTGAATTTGTTCATATGGGTACATGGGTCGCCGGTGATATCACAAATCCGGATGACCTGCCGGGAGGCCCGACGGATGCATCCTATGATGGATCGGTCCTTGCCAATGTTGCCAGTGATGAATATGGCCAATATATCGCCAAAGGAGACTTCACTCTGGATATCGATCTGGCCGATCGGTCCGGATATTTCGGCATGGATATCGGTTTGATTGATAGGTCCGGAAATTTCACTGACGATATTAGAAGCAGCAATTATTTCTCGACGGTTTCGGATGCATCCAGTGCGACACAGGCACTCTACATGGGGGACCTCAACGGCGACGGCAACAGCCAAGGCATTGTCTCAGGCGCATTGGTCAACGACGGAGAATTTGTCGCAGCGGGTACCATTGGCCAGTTTTATGCAAATGGAGACGATGGCCAGATCACCGGAACCTTCGTGGGCGGACGCGGACCGAGTATACCGGAATAAACATTCTCTTTCACTGAGCTGTTGGCCTTTGCACATTGCCGATCCATAGTTAGAATTGGTGCATCCATTGAGAAAAAATCTTGCTGGACGGGTTTTTTGTATGAATGTTCGATCTGAAGCAAAAAGGTTTCACAGGAACAGACAAACAATTTAGGTTTGTTTGGAGGGACTTCGTGATCAACTGAAGGTGGGGGCAATAAAATGGCGCAATGGAATCTGGGCGTCATGTTTTCGTCTCTTCTGCGCAAAAAGCGCACCATCATCTGGCTCAGTGGGCTGGTTGGAATGTTGGCCGTTCTGGCATTGGCGCAATCACCACTGTCACCCTTCCAGCGCCTGCAGGTTCAAGTCTTTGATACCTATCAACGGCTGGCCCCTCGGCCCTACGGCGGCGCGCCGGTTCTGATTGTCGATATCGATGAGGAATCGCTTGGGCGCGTTGGGCAGTGGCCGTGGCCACGCTCGACCCTGGCGGCCATGACGGATCGCCTCGGTGAACTCGGCGCTGCGGCCATTGTCTTCGATATCGTGTTTGCAGAAGCGGACCGCACCTCTCCCGCTCAGATGTTGCAGCATCTTGATCTGGCCGCCTTCCTGCAGGAAAAGGGTATAGACCTCGACAAGCTGGACAACGACCTGCTGTTTGCCGAGGCAATCGGGCGCAATCCCTCCGTCACCGGTATTCTTTTATCGCCCACGGTGAGCGGTACCACTCCACCCGCCAAGGCCGGCATCAGCTTCGGCGGCGAGAACCCCACAACATACCTGCCGGAATCGGGAGGCGCACTGGCCAATCTGCCTTTACTGGATGCTGCTGCCAGCGGCATCGGCCTGCTTAATTTCCGCCCCCAGTTTGACGGCATTGTAAGGCGCGTCCCTGTTTTGTCGAAATCCGGCGACATCCTGCTGCCAGCCCTGTCCATAGAGGCCTTGCGCGTCGCCCAGGGCGCATCGGGCCTGCTGGTGCGCGGTACAGGCGCCAGCGGTGAAGCGGATTCCGGCGCAGCCGCCATGACAGCCATGAAGGTGGGACATTTTGAAATACCCACCGATGCAGACGGCGCTCTGTGGGTCTATTACACGGACGGCCGCGCAACAGCGACCATGTCGGCGCATGAATTGGTCGGTGACAATTCCGATCCCGTTCTGCAAGACCGAATTGCCGGACAGATCGTGCTGATCGGCACCAGCGCACAGGGACTGCGAGATTTGCGGGCAACGCCCATGTCTGCCAGCGTCGCCGGCGTGACGATCCATGCGGAAATCATTGACCAGATCATGTCTGGCGTCTCGCTGGTTCGTCCGGACTGGGCGCGCGGACTGGAATTGGCTGCAGCCGTACTGCTCAGCCTTCTCGTTATCGTGGCCATTCCCTTCCTGCCGGTTGCCGCCAACGTTGCCTGGGCCGCCATTCTGGTCGGTCTCACGGTTCTGACCTGCTGGTGGGTCTTCATTGAACACCAGATGTTGCTTGATCCCGTTTTGACCAGCGCAGCGGTGCTGGTTGCCATGGCTGCCGCCTCTGCTGTGCGATTGCTGGTGACGGAACATGAGGAGCGCTTTGTTCGTGACGCCTTTGGCCACTATCTTGCGCCTACGCTTGTCGACCAACTGGCACGCAACCCGGAAGCGCTGGTCCTCGGCGGTGAGTCGCGTCAGCTGACGTTGCTCTTTTGCGATATTCGCAGCTTCACAAAAATATCAGAGGGATTGAGCCCGACGGAACTGACCGAACTGCTCAACAACTTTCTGACACCCATGACCGATGTGCTGTTGAACGAAGGGGCGACCATCGACAAATATATGGGCGATGCCATCATGGCATTCTGGAATGCGCCGCTGCATCAGGATGATCACGCGATCAGGGGCTGCAACGCCCTTTTGAAAATGCAGGCTGAACTCGCCAAACTCAATGCAAACAGCAAACAGGAAATCAAGATCGGTGTCGGACTGAACAGCGGTGAGTGCTGTGTCGGTAACCTGGGATCGACCCAAAGATTCAACTATTCAGCCATTGGCGATGCGGTGAATGTCGCTGCACGCATTGAGTCACTGACCAAACAATACAGGCTGACCAATCTGGTTTCGGAAACGACAGGCAATTCGGCACCGGACGTGAAAAAACTGGAAGTGGACAGGGTTCAGGTTGTCGGCCGTAAAGAGCCACTGGTCATCATGACCTTGCTCAGCCATGACGACCTTGCGGGCGTCAGTTACGATGCACTGGTCGCGGCCCACAACAGCTTTCTGGCGGCCTATTACACGGCGCATATCAAACAGGCCAGAGAAGCCCTGCAATCCGTCGCAAAGATTGCTCCAGCCTGTATCAGCGGTCTTTATGAGGTCTATGCAAAGCGCCTGACGCAAATGGAAATCGAAGGCGTGCCGGACGATTGGGACGGCGTATTCGTCGCCAAGGAAAAATGACGATACCATTGCGGTGTGAATACGTGTTTACGTGGATCCTTAAATTTCCCGCTGACCAAACACACTGCGCCCGCTGGAAATGCCGAAGGCGATATCGCCGCGCATGATGCCGATATCGCGCAAATCATGTGAAGACATGGCCAACAGCATTTCATCAGCACGCCTTGCCCTGCGAGCCCGACGTGCCCGCTCCACGGCAGATGTCAGACGCTTCAATACAGCTTTGACAAAATCCGCGGCATTAACGCCAGAATGATGTGTCGAATGATCAATTATCATAGTCATTTTATGCTCCTTCAAATCTTAATTGCCTGTACATTCCGCTTTCAGATATGTTGGCCAGGCGTTGCTTTCGTTGATGCAGATTTAAGGATCGGCTGTTTCAATCGAATGTCCGAACGACGGAAATCGTGTTTCAATTGTTATGACGACGCCAATGGGTCCACTTGAAATATCTATGTAATTCATAGTCTTGGGATGAGACGATCCAGCTATTGCCTGTCACCCTGAAACAATTGAAACCAGGATTTTAGCCAAAAGGAATGATGAATCCCGAGACCGTGAGCCTTTATGCTCAAATGTGAAACGCAGCGTCCTGCAAATTTGCAAACAGCAAGAGATCTCACATGTGCGGCGGCATGGCCTTGGAAATGAAACCGCGTGAAATGCGAGAGGATAAGCGCATCACTGTCAACTTTTGGCAGACAATTCAGAAGCCCCAGAATAACTTGTAATGGTTTTTCTTCCCGTCTAACATGTCACGATCAATGCATTGAGATACTGAACTTCACGCGACCGGTTGAAGCCGCAATATCCCGCCAGAGTTTCAGCATTCTCATTCAAGACACGGCGGGGGCCTGTGTCCTGGGGGGTCTTTCGACAATAAATCCGCGTTGGCCTTGGACGGCCCAACTGCAGCGTCAAGGTAAAATGGGTCTATCATGCGGAACCGATGCGTTCCGTTCAGTGCAATGCCTGCCTTTGATGCCTATGGCCTCTGGACGACTGCCGAATGCGTGTTGCGCCCGGATACCGGGCATATTTTGAAATGAGCTGGCTGCGGTTGCCTGAACACCGCGTTACTGGAGAGGATGATACCCATGACGTTTCCAAAATTGCCGATCAGAATACGCGCCACCTCCCTGATCATTGCCACCGCGTTCGTGGCGACAGGCCTGGCCCAGACGGCTTCCGCCCAAAGCATGGAAACGATCTACGCAAATGCCAATGGCTGGATTGTTCGCTCGGAGAGTGAGAACGGATCCTTCCTTGGTTGTTATGCAGAAAGTATCAATGCCAACGCTCAGGCAGGCTTCGGATCGATCATGCGGATTGCCATGACCGCCGACCAACAATGGTATCTGGCGACGGACTTTGAAGTCCCGTCCAGTCAACAAACGACGATTGTTTTGGACCGAAGCCAGTTTCAAACCGAATTCCGCTCTAACGGCACAGGTTGGTCAATCGCGCAATTAGGCCCCGACCTGAGACACGCAATTGCCGCCGGCAGTCAGATCAATCTGTATCTGGATCCGGAGGGACCGCAGTTCTCGCTGAGTGGTTCCGGCGCGGCGCTGAACATGGTCTCGCAATGTCGCGCCAGTCAGGGCCGCGAGCCGCAAAGGCCTGTGGCCCAGCAGCCGTCCGGCCCTTCGGTCATAAAGGCGCCCCAGAAGGCGGCGGGTTGTACAGATGGCGGCGCCCGATTGCCCGCGACCGGCCTGTGCCAGGACGAAGCCACACGCCTGATAAACGCTGTTGGCGGCTTTGAGCTCACTTATGATCCTGCTCGTTGCACAGCTGCGATCAATGAAACAGTCATCGTTGATCAATTTTTACTCTATTCGGCCATGCGCTGTGACGGGGTCACGTCCAAACTGGACTTTGCCGGTGGCGCAAGATTTTCGAGCCTGGAAATTTCCGCATCTGCAATGAACGGCTCAAGCGCCAATGGCATCCCGGTGGTGACCATTGGTGGCCTGCACGACAATGATGCTGAAGCCACAATTTTTGATTATGTGGCAGACGTGATGGAACCAAGCGATGCCCGCGGCACATGTTATGTACAGTCAGGCAGGGACTACGGCTATCCCAATGACTCCTACGTCGTCAACGACCAACCTTACAAACCAAACGCGGAACAATTTGAACTGGGCGCCAGATGTGGAAAATGGGGCTATTTTGATGATGCGCACAGTTTTTGGCGCGCCTTTGGTGGCTACACCTGGTTTTTCGACTTTGGCCAGGATCCGGTTGAATTTGACACGCAATCATTCACGCTCATCGAAAAAGACGCAAATGGCGGCTGGCGCGTTGTTCATTAGCTTTCCTAACCAATGGCAGGGCAAGAACGGTGTTCGCAAGCCCTGACGTCTGCAACCATGTGCCATCCAAACCTGGCATGCGAGGGGCAAACCTGGCATGCGGGCAAACCTGGCATGCGGGCAAACCTGGCATGCGGGCAGAACACCCCTGCCCGCGCATCGATCTTTGGGATAAGTCTGGCACGGCTCCGGTTGTCGTGTTTCTCAGGAAACAAGCCTTCAACGGATCGGTTTTCATGCCCGCTGATTTTTGCGCGCGATCTGGTTCAGCCCGGTAGTCGGGCGATCACTGATTGGCAATTGGGACGCCCAGTAGAGGTCACCGCGCCCGATCCCCATATCGCGCAAGTCTCTGTCACCCATCGAAGCCAATTCACGAATATGGCGCATATCCTGATGACGTTGCGCGCGTTGCTTGATGATATTGCCAATATGGTTGAACAACCTGCCGAGGGCATCCTCGACCAGTATGGAAATATGGGCCCGTCTGTGTGTCATCGTATTCATTGCCATCTCCTGTGCTTTTGACGGCGCTTTGAATATGCGTCGCCTGGCATCCGTTTCGATGTTCACAGGATAGGTCGATGGCGTTTCAACCGGATTTCATGCCGCCGGTTGAATTGTTTCTTTTGTATCCTCGGGAGAATTCAAACAAAATAAATATTTTAGCAATTTCAATGAGATAGAACAAAAGAAGGAAAATTGGCGTTACCGGATTGAAACATTGACCGGAAACCACATTGAAAAACGGCGGCAGGACCTGTCTGTCCTACCGCCGCCATTGATCGATTGTTGAAGCACGCGATGCAACCGGGACGAACCCGGCCATCGCAGCCATCAGGAACTGCTGACCTAGTCTTCGACGCTCATGCAGAGGTATTTGATCTCCAGGAATTCTTCGATCCCGTATTTTGATCCCTCGCGTCCAAGGCCGGATGATTTGACGCCACCAAAAGGCGCTTCCGCTGTGGAGATAAGACCGGTGTTGATACCGACCATGCCGCACTCAAGCCCTTCGGCAACCTTCCAGACCCGACTGAGGTCACGGCTGTAGAAATAGCCCGCCAGACCGAACTCCGTGTCATTGGCCAGAGTGATCGCCTCGTCAACTGTGTCAAAGGCAATGATGGGCGCAACAGGACCAAAGGTTTCCTCGTTGAGGATCTTCATTCCCGGCTTCACGTCGATCAGAACAGTTGGCTCATAGAAATTGCCACCCTCATTGGACCGGTGGCCACCTGTCAATATGCGGGCGCCCTGTGAGACCGCGTCCTGAACGTGATCTTCAACCTTTGCCAAACCGGCAGCGTCAATCATCGGGCCGATGTTGACGCCTTCCTGGGCGCCATTGCCGACCTTCAGGGCGGCGGTAGCCGTTGCCAGCTTGGAGGAAAACGCCTCCAGAACGCCGCGCTGCACATAGATACGATTGGCGCAAACGCAGGTCTGGCCGGAATTTCTGTACTTGGCGATCAAGGCACCTTCGACAGCCTTGTCGAGATTGGCATCATCGAAAACGATGAAGGGTGCATTGCCGCCCAGTTCAAGCGACAGTTTCTTGATGTCATGGGCACATTGCTTCATCAGGATGCGGCCAACTTCAGTCGATCCCGTGAACGTCAGTTTGCGAACCTTCGCATTGGTGCACAGCTCCATGCCCATGCCCCTGGAGTCCGAGCCGGTGACAATGCTGAAAACACCTTTGGGTATCCCTGCTCTCTCACCCAGCACGGCCATGGCCAGCGCCGACAGCGGTGTCTTCTCTGCCGGCCGACCGACAAAGGTACAGCCGGATGCAAGCGCCGGTGCGACCTTGCGTGCGATCATCGCATTGGGAAAATTCCATGGGGTGATCGAGCCGACAACCCCGATAGGCTGCTTGAGCACGATGATGCGTTTGTCTCCCTGGTGACCGGGAATGACATCACCGTAAATACGGCGGCCTTCCTCGGCAAACCACTGAATGAAGCTTGCGCCATAAGCGATTTCGCCGCGCGCTTCTGCAAGAGGCTTGCCCATTTCAGCTGTCAGAATCTGCGCCAGATCCTCTGTGTTGTCCAGCATCAGCTGCTGCCATGCGAGCAGGATGGAACAGCGTTCTTTCGCTGTCTTGGCAGCCCATTCCTTTTGTGCCTCATAGGCAGCATCAATCGCAACGCGCACTTCATCGGCGCCCAGGTCTGCGACCCGGGTCAGCTCTTCGCCGGTGGCCGGATTGGTAACCGGATAGGTGCGCGATCCCGCCTTCCATTCACCAGCCACATAGGCCCGGTGTTCCATCAGGCTTTTATCCGACAGTTTGATACTCATGGTATTTCCTTTTCACATTGAATCACAAAATCAGTAGGCGGCGCGGTATATGGCCAATGCATCCGCTTCAGTCACCTCGCGCGGGTTATTGACCAGCAACCTGCTCTGGTTCATGGCGTCCGATGCCAAACGTGGCAAGAAGTCTTCTGGAATATCCATAGCACGCAGGTTCTGCTGCAGACCACACTCTGCTGACAATTCGGCCAACCGATCACAAAAAGCCGCAGCCCGTTCCTGGCCTTCCAATCTCATCAGCTCGGGAAAGGCAAAGGGTGCCAGTTCCGCGTAGGGTTGCGGGGCTGTCACTGCGTTAAAACGCAACACATGCGGAAGAACCAGGGCATTTGAAAGACCGTGAGGGATGTGGAAATGCCCGCCAAGCGGATAGGCAAGTGCGTGCACGGCCGCCACAGGCGAATTAGCAAAGGCCTGGCCCGCCAGCATCGACCCCAGGAGCATCTCGGAGCGCGCAACAATGTCATCGCCCTGATGGACAGCATTGAGAACCGAACGCCCCATCAAGGTGAGCGCCTGTGTCGCCAGCATGCGCGACAGGGGATTGTTGTTGGCACTGACCGAGGCATAGGCTTCAATGGCATGCACCATGGCGTCAATACCGGTTGCCGCGGTAATATGGGGCGGCAGACCAAGTGTCAGCTCCGGATCCAGCAGTGCGACATCGGGCAGGATGACAGGCGACACCACACCCATCTTTTCATTTGTGCCGGTGGTGACAATGGAAATCGGTGTCACTTCGGACCCGGTGCCCGCCGTGGTCGGCACAAGGATAAGCGGCAGACGCGGGCCTTTGACATTGCCAATGCCATACATGGTCTTCAGCGTCTCCTGCCCCAAGGCTAGCACCGAAACCAGCTTGGCGACATCAAGGGACGAGCCGCCGCCCAGTCCGATGACACCATCAATTGAGGCTGCTTTGGCCTTGTCCACGGCAGCAAGGATGACGTCTTCAGGTGGATCGGCCTGCACGTCACTAAACATCTCAACGGTCACACCGGCGGCTTCCAGCACGCCAACAGCCCGCTCGACAATTCCGGTCGTCATCATGCCCGGATCGGTAATCAGCATCACCCGTTCACCGATCTGGGTGCGGGCCAGTTCACCAAGCTTGCTCAGTTGTCCCGCACCAAACTGGATACTTTTCGACGTGTTGAAGATGAAAGGTGTCACATTATTCTCCTTGATTTCATAAAAGTGCTCAGCTTCCGAAGCTGAATGCGACAAGAACAACCAGAATGAATGCCAATGCACCGGTGACAACCAGTTTGCGCAGTCTCTCGCCTTCGACCCGCGTCTGGTCGTGATGGAGGGTTCTTGGCGGTTCATAGGCTGGAATATCCATCAGGTATGGGCTGGCCATCTCCATTTTGTACGACAGAAACCATATCAGTCCCACGCCCAGCGCCCAAAACAACAGGGCCCATGCCCAGATCGACGGCATGCCTACCGACCATGCGCCACCAGAGGCATCAACCGTCCCGAAGGCAAAATTGCCAAAAACCAGCCCCGGTCCAACAGCCAGGAAAATCCACGCCAGGGCAACCGACCAGGCTGCTGCGCTCAGGACCCTCGCCCGCCGCCCCATGCGAAGGGTGCTTTGCACAAAACGGCGTGCTTCCTGTGCTTCGGCGCCAAAGGCATTGCGGTTGGTAATCGCCGATATGATCAGGACGGCCGCAATGTTTGCGGCCATGCCCCAGGCGGCCGAATGGATGGTCCATGGCCACCGGCCCCAGGGCAGTTCCAGACCGAGGAAGGACAGAACCTCATAGCCCATTGTTTCGGTCAGCAGCACACCGGCAATACCGAAACCAACCCCCACGGTCGCTGCAGCCGGCGTGATCCAACGCAGCCATGTAATGCCCAGCAGCGGTGTCCAGAGCTGGAATGCCAACGGCAGGGCCAAGGCGCCGAGGGCAGACAGGGTCACTGGCGTGAGCGATTGCATCAAGACTGAAACGAGTGCCAGCAAGGCAATGACGATCCGGGTCAGATTAACCGTAGCCACCCGTGACAGACTGCTGTGAAAATAGGGTTTGTAGATATGGCGCACCAGGCCCTCGCCCGCCGTCAGCAAACCCAGTCCGGCAAGCAATTGAACACCTGCAACAGCGCCCAGAAACAGCCAGGCCATGAACCAGGGTGAAGCGGCCTGAAGCTGCGCAAGCATGCCGCCAAGCGACAATTGCGGATTGATCAGGCCGGCAGTGCCAATGATTGCCATACCGAAGGCAATGATGCCGCCGACAATGCCGGCCATCACCCAGGTCTGGCCTGCGGCAAAGCCGTTGGCATTGCGTGTCGAAAGAACAATTTTGGCCGCCAGCGGGCTGGCCTGGAACCCCATGAATGCCATCGCAACACTCAAACTGGTCAGTGCCGTTTCCGCATGTCCCATGACCGCGTCACGCCCAAGACCGGCGGAAAACCGAATGACACCGGCAACCTGGAACAATCCGCCACCGTCCGGGCTTTGCGCCAATGTCTGCAACCCGGCGTTCAATGCAGCAAAACCTCCGCTGCTCATCAGTGCAAATCCGGCCAGGCCGACGATTGCCGTGAAGGCAAGAACGGATTGGATGACACCGAAATAGCCAACAGCGCGCATGCCGCCGATACCGACATAGGCAAACAGCACGACGCCAAGAAACAGGCTGGCAACCAGCGGCGAAATCATCCCGCCGCTCAGCATCCCGATCAGTTCCGACAATGCCCGCAATTGCAAACCAGCGAAGCCGACGGCAAAGACAACAGCCACCACCACCGATACGATGACGAGGAATTTGCTGTCGAAATAGCTGTGAAAAAGTTCCGCCTGAGACGACAGGCGCAAACGCTGACCAACAAACCACATCCGCTTGAAAAACAGCACACCCGGTAGAGCCAGCACGATCCCCGCCTGCAAAACGCCCGGTTGGGCAAAGCCCCGAGCAGCTATCTCCGCGCTGCCGCCCAGCAAAAACCAGCCCGACAGACTGGCCGCAGCAAGCGTCAGGGCGGAAATCCAGGGAGATAGTGAATGACCGGCGGAAAAATAGGTCTCGTGATTGCCGTTCTCACGTGCAGCGACGCGTGTCCAGAACAGCATGACTGCAACATAGAAAAGGGCATACAACGGCAGCCAGACGAGGTTTCCGGCATTGATCATCGACCTGAGTCCTCACTCACCGCAGTCTTCACATGGAAACGCGAGAAGGCGCCACGCAGACCATGGCGGGTCGACAGATAGGCAATGAAGCCAACGATCAGGATCGAAAACAGGGTCAGACCTGAGTAATAGTCGACCATTGACATGCTTCCGGAGAGCACCCCGGCGATGAAAGTAAACGTCAAGACGCCGAAGGCGCCGATGCCAAGCACGGTCTCACCGGGCCTGAAGCCCTGCTGAAACAGGAAATTGACAATGATATGGGCAACAAATGCGGCCACGATGAGTGCGGTCCCCAAGAGGCAGACAAAATAGGAATCACGGGTAAAACCCTCGAGCAGAAACGCAAGTCCGGCAAAACCGAGTACGGCCCAGATTGAAAAGACGAGCAGGTCGCGTTCTGTTTTCGGCGTCGACATGGCGGGGTCTCCGGTGGATCAGGCCACCCGGGAGCCTGGGCTCCCGGGTAATGCACATTATTTGTCGCTTTTGCTTTTGCCCGATTTGCTCTTTGCTTCCGCTTCAGGCGCATTGGGTTCGGAATAGACCACCTTGGAAAGGTCCTGCAGCGTGTGCGAGCGATGGATCGAGTCACCGCTCATGCCGATTTCACCCAGCAACTGGTCTACGAAAGGGGCTTGCGAGCGATAGCGCAATGCCGATGAGACCACCTGATCGGCCAGATTTCCGTCTCGTGGGCCCGAGCCGTCGAGTCCGGAACCGTCGCCGTCTCCATTGCCGCCATGGCTGGCTTTGCCAGAGAGACCGGGAAGCCCATCGACGTGCAGGATCTTGATACCCTCGATTTTCTCCATGGGTTTGACGCTTTCACGGATGATGGCCGGTAGATTCTCGACCAACGCCTTGTGCAGGGCACTCTTCCGGCTTGCGTCAGAACGCATGTTTTCGGCGGCGTTGAGTTTTTCCTTGCCATCGGCTTCCACGCGATAGCGTTCTTCCAGTGCCGACACGGCAATCCGGTCTGCATCGGCGCGATCCTTCGCGGCGGTTTTTTCTGCGCTGGCAAGGATATTGATCTTGGTGGCTTCGGATTCGGCTGCCTTTGCCGCTTCGATCAATTCAATCGACTTCTGGCGATTGGCTATTTCCGTATCGCGAATGGTCTGGACCCGTTCCTGGGCCTCAACCATCTTGGCACGGGCATCTTCAGCACTGGCTTGCGCTTCCGAACGTTCCTTGGACTTTGCGGAAATGGCGATTTCACGTGCCTGCTCGTCGAGTTCGAGCATTTCCCGGCGCTTGATCTCCAACCGTTCGATCTCGCGTTCCATGTCGATCCGCGTGCGTTCGACGGCTTCGCGTTCCTTCAGTTTGATCGACTCGATCTCGCGCTCGCGGCCAGCCGTTTCCGTGGCGATTTCAGAGCGGCGCTGTGCGCGCTGAATGGCAACTTCGGCCTCATGGTCAAGACGCGCATATTCCGTATCTCGCTGAATCTCGAGTGACCGCTTTTCGGCCTCGAGGTTCTTGGTGCGAATGGCAATCTGCGTGTCTTTCTCAATATCGTTGCGCTTTTTCTTGCGGCTTTCGATCTGTTCGGTCAGAATCGTCAGGCCTTCGGCGTCAAATGTGTTTGACGGATCGAACAGCTTGATATCGGTCTGGTCGAGGGACGTCAGGGACACCGATTCCAGTTCGAGACCATCAAGCGCAAGGCTTTCGGCGACCTCTTTCTTGACTTCCTTGACGAATTCCTGGCGGTGCTCATGGATATGCTCCAGGGTCATCTTGGCCGCGGCGCCGCCCATGGCGTCAACAAACCGGCCCTGGATCAGGTCCTTGAGCTGGTCTGCCTTCATAGTGCGGTTGCCGAGCGAGCGTGCTGCCGTGGCCACCGCTTCGATGTCGGGCGCAACCCGGACATAGAATTCCACCGTCAATTCAACCCGCATACGGTCCTGGGTAATCAGGGATTTTTCACGCGCCCTTGTCACTTCAAGACGCAGCGTGTTCATATTGACTTCGGTCAGATCATGCAGGATCGGCAACACCAGAGCGCCGCCACCCATGACGACCTTTTCCCCGCCAAAGCCGGTCCGCACGAAGGAGACATCCTTGGTCGAGCGGCGGTATAGCCAATGCAACAGATAGGCGCATACGGCAATTACGATCGCGGCCAGGATGATAATGGCAATTATGTCTGCACCCATCATTGGAGTGTCCCTTTACTATTCGTCTGATTGGCGGGCTTGCGAAAGGCGCACATGATTTCAGGCATTGTCAGGCCTTTCACTGTCCAGAACGGCGGTTGCCAGAAGGGCAAGACCGAACGCCATGCGATTGAGGAAATCGGCCAGGTTGTAAGCGACGCTCAATGCGCCGCTGTCCACGTAGCCACCGAAGGAGGTAATGAAATTGCCCAGTGGATAGATTGCCCAGCCAACGGTCACAATAAGGCGCAGCCAGAAATAGCCCCGCTGCACAGGTTCACGCGACGATCCGCGAATGGTTTCATCCATCTGGCCGAAGAACAGTTCACCCAGAATATAGAGCCAGAACACCAGTCCGATAAGGAAGGCGAGCGTGGCGTGCATCAATCCCGCCTCGCCCAGATAGCGCACGAAGACCATCAGCACAGAGACGACCACCAGCCGCCAGAACAGACCGATGCTCAACCGTCCGGCCTGATTGGCCATGAAGTAGAGCGCCAGAATCTGCAATGGCATGGATATGGTCCAGCCGACATAATGATAGACGATAGGCACGTTGCCAGCCGTCGCCCAGGCCGTGCGGGCCTCAAACATGGCGCCAACGCCGACCAGAGCTGCAACAGCACACAATGCCACGGCAATTTTCCAGCCGCGCGCAACCCAAGCCGATCCCAACAACAGCAGTACCGATGTCGCGACCAGTCCGTAAAGAGCCACTGAATAGCTTGCGGCGGCCAGATCGGTGGTTTCGAACACTGCCATATTACGCTCTCCCTTCGATTGAATATCTGTGTGTCATTGCTCAGGCTTTCTCATATCTGTGTCCGTATGTGCGGGGAACGAGCGTAAAGCGCGACCATGGGTAAAATCAGCAGGCCAAAAATGAATTGCTGCCATTCGAACTCAAGGCCGATGCCAATGAGAAATGACGACAAAACCTGCAGGACCAGAACACCGATAACCGTAAAACCGTATCCGCCCTGTCCGCCCAGCAGCGACGTTCCACCAACCACCACCGCAGCCAGCGTCAGGAACAGATATTGGTCACCAACTCCGATGAAGCCACCGCCGCTCCAGCCAAGCAGCAGACTGCCGGTGAGCGCAGCGAAAAAGCCTGATATCGCATACATCGTCACCCAGTATTTCAGCTCCGAGATCATCACTCGCTTTGCTGATGTACGGTTGACGCCCAATGCGTAGAGATAGCGGCCATAGACGGTGTAGCGCATGCCGATGGTGAGGATCAGTATGATCAACCCCCAGATCGCGATGACCGGCGGGAACGGCATTCCAAAGGTGACGCCGTTCATGGCCGCCAGATTTGACAGCCATCCGGGCACCGTGCCGAACACATTACCGCCGTAAGCCGTTCCGATCGATGTCAGGATTTGTACGCCACCCGATATCGCAAACCCCGTCCCCAGGGTAACAATCAATGCCTGCCCCTGAAGCCGATAGCTCAAAAGGCCATTGATGACACCCAGTGCAACACCGATTGTCAGCACCAGAATGACCGCCAGCCAGGGTGGAACACCCAGACTGATAAGATAGAGCAGGCCGACATTGGCAGCCCCTATGATAAACGGTATCGACAGGTCGAGCCCACCCAGAAGCGCTACCAAAGTCTGCCCGACGGAAGCAATGCCCAGAAACGCGGCAAAGAGCAGCATCGACTTGATGTTCATCGTCGAGGCAAAGCCTTCAATGTTCATCGCACCAATGGAAAACAGCCCCGAAAGCACCATGACGCCAATGAATGCTGATCGGTTTTCCTGAAATTGACGCCCCAACGTACGGGTGAGAACGACGATGCTGAGCAGGATCAGCAAGGAAATCACGTTCCAGATATTGAAGAAATTTTCGATGGCCAGTGACAGAACGAGGAACACCAACAGGATTGCCACGAGACCGATTAGCGCCGGCCGAAACTGCAACCAGACCCGCCTGATCTCGCTCGGCCCCTCATCCGTTTGGGGCGCCTGACTGACAAATTGACCCAGCACATAGCGCCAGCCCCAGACAAATGCCGCCAAGGTGGCAATGGCCGAGAGGATGATGAATTGTACCGATGTGCCTTGAGCAAAGCCGAAGACGACACCAATGACCGTCAGGATGATGCCGACGACAAGGCCTATGATATTGGCCGACAGGCTGAGCGAAGGTGTGGGAGGCAACATCATTCAGCCTCCACGCTGACAGGCGGCGCATTCTGGCTGCCCGGATGGCGCATCATATAGGCGCCGAGCACCACCAGCGCCAGAATAACGACGGCCACGACCGGAGCCAGACTGCGCCTGTCCGATTGGGAGAAGGCCACCCGCAGGAAAACCGCCATAACCACCATCAGAAGGATGAACAGGATCACCGGTGCAGCGGCGGCACGCATGGCGCTTTCCTGCTGGTTGGGCGCTGCCACTTCGAGCGGAGCGACATAGATTTGTTCCCGGTCGATCGGCGTAAGCATTTGCGACGACGCCACCGTTTGATCTGCGCCCGTCTCGGGTTGAACCTGCCCCTGGGACTGATAATCGAACGTCGCATGCAGAATCACACTGAGCGCAACGACCGACAGGGCGACGAAATACAGCAGCGGCGAAAAATTGCGCAGATGTCTCTGGATGAAAGGAATGATCAGTGTCAACAGCAAGGACACGACAAGAATCGTTCCATAGGCCAGGTTGGTGACGAAGCTCTGCACCGCACCAAAGTTGAAAGTCGCCAGCACGAAGGTGATCAAATAGAGATTGATGGCGCCCAGGAACGAGCCGAATACCCCACCGCGCCCACCGGCCAGAGATGCACCGCCAAGCACAAGCGCCGTCACAGCAATCAGCGTGTAGGTTGTTCCCTGCGAGGGATCGCCCGAGGAAATCAGCGCCGTGAAGGCAATGGCTGCAAGGCCGGCAAAACAACCGGAAATGAGATGTGCGCCAATCCGCACCACGAAAATGGGAACACCGCTGGTATAGGCAGCCCGTTCATCCGATCCCATCAGGCGCAGGTGGGTGAAGAATGCGGTCTGGGTAAACAGCATCCAGCCCAGCGACGCCAGCACCAGAATCAACAGCACGGGTGAGAAAATGGAGGTACCAAGCCCCCAATCAGCCATCCATTGCGGCGCAACGCCACCAGGGCGCGGCAGGATAACCAGATTAAGGCCGGACAGGGCGAGATAGCCGGAAAGAGAAACGATGATCGGCTGCACCCTCACATAAATCACAATCAGGGCAAAGAGCAGCTGATAGGCCGCACCGACTGCAATCGCATAGGCAAAGACCGCAAGCGGACTTTCCAGCACACCGGCGCCATGCAGTTGGATCAGCGTGACATTGACAAATCCGATCAGCGGCCCGACAGAAAGATCAACCGTCCCGCGCCCTGCGATCACCACGGCCATCAGCGCATAGGTGGCAAGGATCAGCGGTGTCGCGACGATGACCGCGCTGCCGATCCCTGCACTGGTGATCAGGCTTGGAGAACGCAGCACGGCCAGGCCGAGCAGCAGGAAAAACAGGCTGATCGGCACCAGCAGGAACGGATAGGAACGCCCGCCCTGAGATGGTGCTGCGTCGGATACGGTTGTAGCCTCGCTCACCGGGTCACCTGTCGTGGTTGCATCGTATCGTGATCAAATTCGACGATCTTGATCGGCTTGCCTTCGGCCTTTACACCTTGGGTACGTTTATCCGGATCGATGCGAACCGTCTTGATCTCGACCGTCCGGACCGGCGCCTGCGTGTGTGTGGCGGGCTTCAATGCATCAGGCACGACAACATTCACCCGCACGCCATCTGCTGATGCGGAAACACCAGTCGATGCAGCGGCGGCCTGGCTGGGCAGCAGTCCGTATTCGGTCGTCAGCCCCTGTCCGCCGGTCTGTCCGAACATGGCCTCGAGAATGGTTTTCGGATCCAGTTGTCGACCATCAAATGCATCAAAAGGGGCGCCATCGCGAAACACGATAACCCGGGTCGCAAACCCCATGAACTCTTCCAGCTCAGAGGACATGTAGACGACGGATTTGCCTTCCTGGGCATATTCCTTGAGGTGTTTGTAAAGCTCCGCCTTGGCGCCGACATCAATGCCGCGGGCCGGGTCATTGAGAACAATGACATCGGGCCGCATGGCAAATCCGCGCCCGATCAATACTTTTTGCTGGTTTCCACCCGACAGAGAGGTGATCTTGTCATCGCGCATGCCGAACTTGATCATCAGGTTTTCGGTTTCGCGTTTGAAGATCGATCCCAGGGTTACGCGATCAATAATGCCCAGAATTCCTCCGCGCTTCTTCTCGCGATAGAGCGGCATGACCATGTTTTCGAAGATCGACAGCGAGGCGAAGATGCCTTCGCGCTTTCGGTCGCCCGATACATAAGTGATGTTTTGTGAGACGGCCTCGGCCAAATTGCGCACGGGCTGCATTTCACCATGGCTGTCCCGGATCTGAATCACGCCATGTTCGGCCTGTTGAACTCCTGCCAGCACCCGAACAAAACCGTCCTGTCCCTGCCCGTCGAGTCCGGCTACACCAACAATTTCACCGCGACGCAACTCGAAATCGAACTGCTTTCCATCCGGCCAGACGGCCAGGTCATTGGCCCGCAGGGCAACACTATTGTCGTGCGGCTGCGGCGCCAGGTGGGGATGGTGGGCATCGCCCTGGTCTTCACCTGTCATCAAGGCAAGCAGGTTTTTCTCGGTGATGTCTTGTGTTTCCAGTACGCCAACGTCGCGCCCGTCGCGCAACACGGTTGCGCGGTCGGATATGCGGATCAATTCGGCAATCCGGTGCGTCACGATCAGCACCGTGGTTCCGCCGTCGCGAAGATCGCGCATCTTGGCGAACAGCCGCTCGGTACTGTCGAAGTCCAGTGCGGCGGAGCTTTCATCAAGGATCAGAATTTTCGGTTCGCTCAAAAGCGCCCGCGCAATGGTGATCCATTGTTTGAGACCAAGGGGAAGCGTTCCCACCAGGGTGAACGGATCGACTACTTCGCCGGACAGTTCACGCATCAGTTCGGCTGCCCGCTGGACTTTGCGTTCGTGCGACAGCTTTTTGGTAAAGAGGGAATCGGCTCCCATGAAAATATTGTCGACAACCGAGCTTTCATCGGCAACCAGGACCTCCTGGTAGACGGTGGATATGCCCAGCGCCCGGCTTTCCGCCGGTGTCGACGGTGTTTCGCCCAGAATCGAGACCGACCCGCTATCGATCGGAAGAATGCCCGAGACAACCTTTGCCATGGTGCTCTTGCCGCAACCATTGCCCCCGACAATGGCGTGAATCTCCCCCGCGCGAGCAGAAAAGCTTGCACCGTCAAGCGCGCGCGTCGGCCCGAAATACTTCTTCACATTGCGCACAACGATCGTGTCACGATCCGGCACATCTGCTGTGATATCAGTGGGTTGAAGGGACATTATGGTTCCGGCATCAATACATGAAAGGAAACGGGGCCATCACAAGGATGGCCCCACGCCATTGTTATTTTGCGACGTATTTTTTTGGATCGGCAGGCTTCAGGAAGAAGTCGTCCAGATATTCCGATGAACCGCCCCAACGATCAGCGCCGACAGCAAGCCAGTCGGGTGTGGTCAGGCTGCAGTCTTCAGCCATGACCTTTGCCAGATCGTCATAGGACATCTTGATCGGGTCAACGAGAATGGACTGGATCTTTGGTCCCTGTCCCTGCAGCGTCCGCATCATGATGTTCCAGATCAGCTGCATTTCATCAGCTGGTGGCCAGACCTGATAGGATGCATTGATATAATCGGGATTCTGGCGCCAGTAGCACAGGGCTCCAAGTTCGCCACCGATCGCCACGGGCACGTCACCGCGACCAGACTGCTGGACCGCCCGCAGAACACCCATTTCGGCTGCAGACTGAACTACAATGGCATCGAGCTTGCCTGGATGGGTTGCGAGCCATTTCTGCACTTCGCCCTGGGCAACCTGGTCTGTCCACATGCCGGCAATCGAGCCAACAACCTTGACGTCCGGTGCAGACGCAAGACCAGCCTTCACACCACGGTCCTGGCTATCAGAACCGGATGTACCCGGAATGCCTTCGACGACCAGCACATTACCCTTGCCACCGATCTGCTCGGCCATGTTCTTGCCGATTTCAAATCCGGCAACCTGATAGTTGACCGAGGAATTGATCGAATAGGGTGATGTCAGGTACCCGGTCAACGAGAACACCGGCACGCCCTTGTCAGCTGCATATTGAACAGTCTGATTCAAGGCGGTTGGATTGGAGCAGCACACGATGATGGCATCGACGCCCTGATCGACCAACTGACGCATCTGCTGGATCTGGGTGGAATCATTGAGGTTTGACTGGGTGATGACAACTTCGTCAAGCAGACCGAGTTCTTTCCATTCGGGAATAATGACGTTCTGCAATTCGTTCATTGCACCCGCACGCCAGGTATTGCCGGCATAGGAGCTGGCGTAACCGATTTTCCATGGTGGCGGGTTCTTGGCGACAAAATCCCGCCAGGCACTGGGGCCAACCGGCTGTGCCGGATCGAGCATATCGGGGTTGTAGAGCCGGGCTGCAACATCCGGGTTGATTTCATCGACACCCTCGGCCTGAACACCGATGACGCTAAGCGCCAACAGTCCTGCCGCCAGCGCGAACTTGCTGATCAGTTTCATAAGATACGTCTCCTCTGTCGTGTTTAAAGACACTTGCCTCCCAAGGAACACTCCGTGGTTGGTACTTTGTGGACATGCATTGCAATGCGCTTCGCAATTCCTCTGCTGTCCCTATCGTCCGTCCGATACAATCGCGACTGGTCGCGCAGGCGGATCAATCATAAAAATCGTATGGCGCCTTTTGAAAGGTCTTCCAATTGTCCGGATCATGGCCAGTCACCAGCATCGCATTCGTATCATCGGCAATGCGCCGCAGCTTGGCGACCGAATTGGCCGCATCGCTTGAAGACACAACAAGGCCAGGCAAGGCCTTGTTGTTCCAGTGGTCGAGCGTATAGGCGGCATCAATCGTCAACAGCACCGGCCCGGTATTGGGCAATGTGATCAGAAAGGACATGTGACCGGTGGAATGGCCTGGCGTGAAGATGGTGCGGATGGTGCCATCACCAAAAAGATCGAAATTGTCGGCATATTCTCCGCCGAGGAATTTCCAGTCGAGGCCGGGTCGATCAAAATCGGCCCTGATATAGGCACCCTCGGCAAACCATTGTGGATTGAAGGCGTAATCATATTCTGCCCGCTGGACGATATGCTGTGCTTTGGGAAAGCGGCCTATCGCCCCTGTATGATCCAGATGAAGATGCGACTGCAACACGTAACGCACGGCGTTCGGCTCGACACCGACGAGACGACACTGATCAACGCAATTGTCTGCGATATTCATGACCGGATCATAGGCATCGACAACGGCGCCCCAATGCCCGCGCTTGTCGATAGCGGCTTCCACGGCGTTTCCGCCGTCGATTACCACATTGCCCATCGGATGTTTGATCAGAAACCATGGGACAGGGATCTCGAAATCATCGTCTCCCTGGTTCATCTTGATATATTTGACTTTGGTGCGCAAAGTTCCGGTCTGGAACATGTGCAATTCGATGCCTGAGGAGCGGCGGGTGCGGCGCGCCGGATTGGGCGCTTTATTGCTGAAGACTGGCCGCGGCGCCAGATTGCTGACGCCAGATTTCGACGAAACCGCAGCGCTTTCGACTTCCACCTGCTGGCCTTTATCATCGAATTCTACGATCTTCATGAATTTAACCCTTGGTTTCTGTCTTGCAGATTTTCGTTCACGCAGGCGCTGATGACGCAGTCTTGTTCTCAATGATGTGGAGCGCTTCCTTCAGATAAACGGCAAACAGCGGATAGTTTTCCGACATTGGAAAATGGCCGATATCTTCCATCTCTATATAGATGCCGCCAGGGATCTGCCGGGCAGTGTTCTCGGTCGCATCAGGAGGCGTCAGATAGTCATAGGTACCGGTCATCATGATCACCGGACAACGTCGTGTGTCGATATTGCCCAACTGTCCGCGCATATCGTGGTCGACCGAGTAGAAATGCAGGTCACCTTTGAACACTTCGGCGCCCTGTGTGTAGTAATGCCAGGTCTGCCAACGGTCCATCTCAGGACTTTGTGGCGCCATTAGATCCCACACGCCGGAGGCGCATACCTGCGCAGCATTCGCATGGGGATGCCGCCACAGGTCGAGGAAAAAGCCTGGCGCATGTTCGGCGGCTTCAACGGGGATCACTGCCCGGAACTTGTCGGGATGGTGCAGCGCCAGTTGCAGCGCCACATTGCCACCGAAGGATGAACCCATGAAAATCGGCCGGTCAAGTTCCAGCGCCTCGCAAAACGTGGTGATGAAATTCATGAAATGCTCAGCGGTCAGAAGATACTCTTCTTTCCACCATTCACGGTTCGTCGGCGGATCCGACTTGCCGTGACGCGCCAGATCATAGGCGATAACGTCGTAATTGGCCGTGATCTCCGGATCTTCAAGCAACCCGCGCCACTGGTGATTGTGACAACCCGCCGTGTGTTGACAAACGAGAGGCACGCCTGTGCCATTGCGCAGGTAGAAGACCTTGTATTCGTAACCGTCGACGTCGATGGTAACGTATCGACCGACTACCGGTGAGTGCTTGGCCATACCGGACTCCATGAAATTTCAGAAATGTCTGGGTGCTTAGACGAGATGGATGCCGCGCTCATACCGGCACACCGACCTTGCGCAGAAGTTCGAACTGGACAGTGAAATTGCGCAGATTTTGCATCAGCGCAAGCGTATTGCCTTCGATCTTCAGATCGCGGCGAAAGCTCGCCGACCAGATGCCGTGAAACATCGGAGCCGGGATCGGCCGGGCAAATTCACGCCATGTTTGCGGGCTGGCCCGCAAGGCAAAATCATAGGCGTCCATGGGTGCGGGGTCGACATTGATGCGATAGACCTTGCCATCAATCATCTCGACGATGACTTTGGCCGTCCCCATGTCCCACAGATAGGTACATGTGAAATATTTGGCCATTGCCCCTATCGTCTGGTCACGATCCGACGCTTCGCTGAACCGTACGGCCCAGTCTCTCACGCTCATCACCATAGAATTTCTCCCCGAAGCCACACTGCAATTTCCCGGAAGCCCTCCGGTGACCCGCAGTGTGATCTGTACAGAACACGTTCGATACAACATGCATTGAAGGCAGTTCAGTATACTGAACACATTTCCGTAGACAGAACCTTAGCCATTGGGTTAGATATCTGTCAAGAAAAACATAGATTCAGACTTCGGAATCCGGGAGAATTCATGAAGCAGGAAGATGCCAAATCGAAATTGGTACCAGCACTTGAACGCGGAACGCGAATCCTTGATCTGATTGCTCGTTCAAAGAGTTATCCGAGCCTGTCGGAGATTGCGCGGGAAATTGGTATCCCCAAGAGCAGTGCCCATACCCTGTGCAACACGTTGATCCAGCTTGAATTGCTGATTCGCCGACCTGATCAGACGTTCCAGCTTGGTCCGCATGTCATGCGGTGGTCAAATGCCTTTACCCAGCAATCCGATGTGGCCACGGAATTTGCCGCCATGTGGGACCAGGAAACCGAATTTCCCGGCGCCACCATCACATTGTCTGTCCTTGATGGCGCTGAAGTGGTCTATATTGCCGCACGCAACTCGGCCGTCAGCCACTCGCTGATCGATTTCAAGGCGGGAATGCGCCTGCCCGCTGCATTCACAGCAACCGGCAAGGCATTTCTCAGTCATATGAGCGATTTTGAAGTGCGACGTATTTTTGCCGATGGCCTGCCCGAGCAACGCACCCCCCATAGCGTTACGTCCCTGGAAGACCTCATTTCCGACCTGCAGTCCATTCGCAAGAATGGATATTCCCTTGACGACCAGCAAGTGGCCGAAGGCATCGTCTGCTACGGCGCCTCGGTACTGGATTCGCGCAACAAGCCGATGGCCGGCATCGCCGTCAGCGTGCAGGCAGAGCAGGTTTCCGAAGCTGAAAAGAAACGGATCATATCCAATGTACAGCGCATGGCAGCGCGGCTTTCGGTGCGGATGGGTGCCGATATGAAAAGATCGGCATAGGCAACATCAGATCCCGCCTGTTCCTGCGCTGGATGAGTTTCCGGCCGGTACAGGCAGTCGACCATGCCGATGGTCTCTACTGTGCCTCCGGATCGAAGATGTAGCCGATACCGCGCACGGTTTTGATGATCAGCGGCTTTTCCGGATTGACCTCCACCTTGCGCCTTATCCGCGATATGCGAATATCGATGCTTCGGTCGAAGGGATCCCAGGAACGGTCATGGGCCTGCTCCAGCAATTGATCGCGTGTCAGGGCCCTTCCCCGGTTTTCGGCAAAAACCTTCAGCAGACTGAACTCCATGGCGGTCAGCGGCACTTCAGCGCCCTCATGGGTCGTCAATTTGGCAGCCTCGATATCCAGCAGGAATTCGCCGAACCGCGCCGATCCGGTTTTTGGTTTATCGCCGCTCCTGCCCTGCCCGTCATTCTGGCGGCGCAAAACCGATTTGATGCGCGCCTCGACTTCGCGCAAATCAACCGGTTTGCCCAGATAGTCATCCGCTCCCATTTCCAGACCGATGATCCGGTCAACCACTTCACCGGCCGCCGTCAACATGATGACAGGCGTTTGATTGTCGACCCGAAGCGACCGCAAAACTGAAAGTCCGTCCTCACCCGGCATGTTGATATCCAGAATGATCAGGCCGATTTTTTCGGTTTCCAGAACCTCTCGCAACTGCTTGCCGCTGGACGCCATGGAAACCATGAAGCCGCGTTTTTTGAGATATTCCTGCAGCATTTCGCAGACATCGCGTTCGTCATCGCAAACCAGAATGCGCACGTCCCCGTTTTCCATTATTGTTCCCCCTGTTGCCGGCTGAGCAGCCCTTCAACCAATTGCCTGAGATCCGCCGGAGAAACCGGTTTTTCCAGATACGGTCGTTTTGATTCCTTCAGCAGGTGCTGTGATGCGGATCCCATCGTGTCTCCAGTCATGAATGCCAGCTTTTCAAGCAGGTCCGGATAATCACGGCGGATGGAATCATAAATGCCCCTTCCATCCACACCGGGCATGTTCAGGTCACTCAAAACAACATCGTAGCTGTTCTTTTCCAACAGTCTGAGAGCTTCAAGGCCGGAATTGACGACATCAACCTGATAGCCCTGTTTGGCAAGAATCATCGATGCCAGTTCGCCCACTTCCACCTCATCATCAACGACCAGAATGGCGACATGGCCAGCCACCCGCGCAGCCGCGGGAATGGTCTGGTCTGCAGATTCGCTCGCTGCGGTCACCGGCAGTCTGATGCCGAACCGACTGCCATGCCTGTGCTCCGGATCAAGCCATATCTGACCACCATGGGACAGAATGATCCGATGACAGAAGGCCAGACCGATGCCTGTGCCGTCGCCGACATCCTTGGTGGTGAAAAACGGTTCGAATATCCGCGCCCGGATATTGTCAGCGATGCCGGGGCCATTATCCGTCACGAATATCTCGATATAATCACCCGCAGGGGTGGTCACGGTCGATACATCGATACGATCACCGACGCCGGCCTTGGTGATGGCCTGTTCGGCATTGATAATCAAATTGATCAGCACCTGGGTAATCTGGTCGGCATCGGCAAGGATGCAGGGAAGTTCCCCATCCAGACCACTGACGATCTCCAGCGCATCGCTGGCATGCCCGTAACCGGCAACGTCAACGGCCGTCTTGACGACGGCATTGATATCCGTGACTTCCATTTTGGTCGGTTGCTGGCGCGCCATGGCCAGAAAGGTCTTGACGATCTTTGCACATCTTTCGGCCGCATCGCTGATTTTCTCGATCCGCTTGTGGGTCTGTGGATCCTCGACATCTTCTAGCAGCATCATCGAATGACCAACGACAATGGTCAGCGGGTTGTTGAGTTCGTGGGCCACGCCAGCCAGAAGCTCCCCCAGGGCCGACATTTTCTCATTCTGATAGAGAAGCTCGCGCTGATGTTCCAACTCGTCCTGCATGATCAGGTCGTCGGTCAGGTCGCGGGTGTTTGATACGATCACCTCTTGCCCCTGAAAGGAGATCAGGCGGGAAGAAACGGCACCCCAGAATTTCTTGCCCGAGCCATTCCTGAATTCAGCTCTGCGGTTTTTGACCCAGCCTCTTTCCCGCAATTCCCGAATATATTTTTCTCGCTCCGCCGGGTCGGCATAATAGGACTTGGAGCTGTCGACCGAACCAAAAAGAGCGGTGGATTCGGGGCTGACAAACAGCAATTTGCCAGTCTCCACATCGGTCATCTGGATGGGTACGGGACAGGCCTCCAGCACCTGACGGATCAGAGCATTGGCCTCCACCTGTGTGGTCAGGTCAATTGTCGTGGAGACAACCACATCCTCGCCCTTGAATTCCGTTATGCGTCCCGAGATGGATGCAGGAAATTGCCGACCAGCCGCATTGACGAGGGTAACGCGATAATCATCAATGCCACCATCGGCCAGCAATGCGGTCAGATAGTCGATGCGCTCCTCCGGAATGATGAAATATTCCTTGGCGAATTTTTTGTCGCCAAGCAGCTTGCGGGCGGCTTTGGAACGATAGATGACAGCACCGTCGCTCATGCGCACCATGACGACGCTGGCCGGGTTGGATTCCAGTACGGTGGTAAAAAGCAATTCGCTGTCGCGTTCAACGGTCTCGGCCTGTTTGCGAAGCGTGTTATCGGTTCCGGTGACGGCAAACCCGCCGGATTTTGTCGGATGCAGGGAAACCAGATAGCTTCTGCCGTCGCCAATTTCGAGTTCCAGATCCTGCACATGGTCCAAAGTGTCGGAGAAATAGGCGGGAACCCATTCCTCCTTCTGGCCTGCGACATGAAAATGCATGCCGCGCCGCCCTGCCTCGCGCAGCAGGATTTCCCAGTCGAGGCCGGGCTGCAACAAGCCGGCGATGGGCCGGTTCATTTCCCTGTAGCGCCGGTTGAACAAAACAAGACAATTGTCCTCGTCAAAAAGCGCAAAGGCCTCCGCCAGGGATTCAATCGCATCGCGCAAAAGCGCATGGCCCTTGTCATCGTCATCCCGATTGTTGTGTCTGGGCATAGGTTTTCCAAACTCTGACAGGAACCCGGTTTCGGCCTTTCGTGCCTGCATCAGGGCCATTGTCAGTTGCGCGAAAACACACAACGCAGGCCCCGCGCAATTTCCATCAAAACTATCCTATGAACGTTTCAATCGGTTTTCAATCATCGCCCGATTTGTTTCAATTGTTTCAAACGGCGGCCTGTCCTGCCGATCCATGCCCCATCCACAACCTGATCCAACCCACGGCAGACCTTGTCCCGCGGCTCTCATGGCTGTGGCAAAAAACAGAAAATTCCAACCGAAACAATTGAAACCCGAAGGGCTGGGCTGCGGCATCAGACTGAAACATGCCCCCCCTAGAACGGCATTCGTCGCAAGACACAAACACATCAGCGACAGCAACCAGAGATACAACAAAGGAACAGAACAATGACAACCAATGTAATGGAAAAACCCGCAAAAACAGCCATGAACGGCGTGGATGTCCCAACCCTTCTGGCAACCATCGGTGCCGTCAAAGGTGCGCGTGAACTGGCAAAATTCACATTCCGCGCCAAGGGAAACTGGGTCAACGGCACCCACAGCCGCGTCGGCGTGAAAGACTATTTTGGCGCCGGTGGCGAGCAGCAACGCACCCAGACATTGACGGTGGACGCAGACCATACGACGGTCCTGTGCGGAACCGAAAAGGGACCGACACCGCCTGAACTCCTGCTGATGGCACTTTCCGCCTGCATTACAGCCGGCATCGGCAATATCGCTTCGGCGCGCCAGATCGAGATCAATTCCATCGAGGCCCACGTTGAAGGTGACATAGATGTCCAGGGCATTCTCGGTCTCGACGATCAGGTGCGCAATGGTTTCAATGACATCCGCGCAACATTCGCCATCAGCGGCAACGCCAGTGATGAGCAGCTGCGTGCAATTGTTGAACAGTCCATCGCCCGCTCGGCAGTCTACGACATGCTGACCAATGGGGCACCGGTCAACATCATGACCACGATCGCCTGAACCAATGTGAAGGCGGACGCTTTCAGCGTCCGCCTCAATCCATTCCTATCATTTACGGAGAAATGTCGTGTCTTCTCGCACAGACGTCATCATCATTGGGGCCGGACAGGCCGGTCTGGCCATGAGCTGCTGCCTGACTGAAATGGGCATCGACCATGTTCTGCTCGAGCGCGGTCAGGTCGGCGAACGCTGGCGGTCCGAAAGATGGGACTCGCTGCGCCTTCTGACACCAAACTGGATGACCCGGCTGCCGCATTGCCCCAGCCATGGCAAGAGTTCGAAAGGCTTTATGCGAAGCAGGCATTTCGTGCAGTTTCTGGAGGACTATCGCCTTTCTTTTGCCGCACCTGTTCAGTCGCAAACCCGTGTAGTTTCCGTCACATTGCAGGGCAATGGTTACCTGGTCGAGACGGATCGGGGCGATTGGCAGGCCAGGTCCGTCGTCATTGCAACCGGCGCCTGCGACAGACCCTTCATACCGCAGATGGCCGGCCAACTGGCAGAGCACATTCACCAGATCACACCGGGCCAATACCGCCGGGCCAATCTGCTGCCGGTTGGCAAGGTACTGGTCGTTGGCGCCTCGGCGACAGGCATTCAGTTGGCCGAAGAAATTCATCGCTCGGGGCGCGACGTCACCATTGCCGTCGGGCGCCATGTGCCCGTACCACGCCACTACCGTGGCCGCGACATCATGGAATGGCTCGACCTGTGCGGTTTCCTCAGGGATCGGCGCAAGAGCGACGCTGACCCGCACGCAATGATCCGCCAGCCTTCCTTGCAGCTGATCGGCAACCTGGAGGGCCGCTCCATTGATCTCCAGTTGCTGCAGCAACAGGGCGTGAGGATCGTCGGACGCGCCACAGGTGCCAGTGAGGATACCATGCAATTTGCAACGGACCTCAAAGCTGAATGCAGGGCGGCACGCGAGCGCCGAAACCGCCTTTTGGCGCGCATCGATACCTATGCAGCAAGTCGGGATATTGACGCGCCAGAGGATGCGTATGCCCGAAGGGCAGCCACCCCCGTTGCCAGGCCGATCGAAACAATCAATCTGAGACAGGAGGGCATCCGCACAATCGTCTGGGCGACCGGATATCGCCGCGAATACCCCTGGCTGAAAGTGCCGGTGGTCGACAGTTTGGGTGAAATCGAAAACCATGGCGGAGAGACGCCCTCGCCGGGTCTCTTCACACTCGGCCTGCCCTTCATGCGTCATCGGGCATCGACCTTCATTGATGGCGTGGGTCGCGATGCAGAATATCTGGCAACCCGGATCGCCGCGCATGTGCATCAAGCGGCGCCAAGGGCTTCGTTTGCAGCGCTGGCCGCACTGGCCGCATGAGAATATGAGAGAGAGGCTGGATCAATGAGCGTCTTTATACCAAAAGGCTTTGCCAGGATGCAGGATCTGCTGAGCGAAGGTTGTTGCCTGATTGCCGGCCAGTCCGATCGCGCCCTGCGCATTGGCCTGCTGAACCTGATGCCGGAGAAAAAGATTGCCGAGCGGCAATTTGCCCGCATGCTCAACGCCAGCCCGCTTGACACACAATTGTTGCCGTTGAAATTGGCATCACACGCACCACGTCATTGTGAAACGGCCTACATGGACAAAGTCTACCAACTGGCAACCCGGGAAAAGGTCGCCAGCCTTGATGGCCTGATCATCACCGGCGCGCCGGTCGAGCATCTGGACTTTGCCGATGTCGATTACTGGCGTGAACTGTCGGGCCTGTTGGATTGCCTGAAGGTCCTGGATGTACAAACTTTGTTCATTTGCTGGGCGGCACAGGCAGCGCTCTATCGCTATTACGGGATTGCCAAACACCGGCTTGCCCAAAAGGCCTTCGGCGTATTCCCGCAATATGTCTTTGAACCCGGCTGCGATCTTGTGGCCGGCATCGACAGAAAATTCCCGACGCCGGTTTCCCGGCACACAACAACACATACAATGGATATCCTGCAGCACAGGCCCCTGCGGCTGGTTGCCGGTTCGCACCAGTCCGGCCCTGCCCTCATTGATGATCGCGATACCAACAGCACCTATATGTTCAATCATCTGGAATATGAGTTTGATACGCTGCAGCAGGAATATCTCCGCGATCTGCGCAGGCAGGACGCGATGGTCGCGCCGCCAGACAAAAAACGGCTAGCACCTCCCGCCAGCATCGACGGACGATCGTGGGAGTCATCGGCCCGGCGGTTTTTCGTCAACTGGCTGGCACGCATGGGCGATAGGAATGAGCGTAGAAAAACCAGAGCGCCCAGTCTTGAAACGGCAGCCTGATGGACGCGCTCAACGATTGAATTGTTGACACCCATTTTAAGACCGCGTTTGATTGCATACCTGTTGCGATGCCTTGTTACAGCCATTTGTCCCGTCGGAAGGGTTCCGGTAATATGTCCGAGAGAACATTGTTTGAAAAATATGGCGGCTTTTCCAAAGTCAGCAAAATTGTCATGGCCTTTTATGACACATTGCTGGACAGCGATGATATCGGCCCGTTTTTTGATGACATAGACATGTCCAGGATGGTCGACCACCAGACCAAATTCATCTCGTCGCTGCTTGGTGGCCCGGCATCCTACAGCGACAATCAGCTTCGGCAGTTCCATACGCACCTGAAGATCGAGGATGCGCATTTCGATGAAATGAAAACGGTGCTCGAAGCAACGCTGGTGGACCACGGGTTTGTACCGGACGATATACAGACGGTTATGCAATCCATAGAAACCCGTCGAAATCTGGTTGTGGGGTAGCATCATGTCAATCGAGGCCATCAACGAACAGCTTCTGCGTGCCATCGGTGTGGGCGTTGCCCTGCTCGATCGCAAGACGCTGAAATTCAATTTTCACAATGACACCTTCGAGGAATGGTTCGGAAACCCGGATGAAACCACCACGCTGCAGGACATGTTTGCCGAACTGGATATCGACGAACTCAATGCCGGCCTGAGAGAAAACCGCCGCTTTACCACGGAAACGAAATTCAAGAAAAAGCGCCGCACCATGGTCATCGCGCTGGATTTCACCGCCGCCCATGAGAAGCAGCGGGAAATTGCCGTGCTCGTCTGTCAGAACATCACGCGCATTCGCGAACTGGAATCGATGATAGATTCCTATTCCACCATGGTGGAACGCAATACCAGGGAGATAAAGCGCGAAAAGGAACAGGTGGAAAAACTGCTGCTCAACCTGATGCCGCGATCCGTCTATGAAGAATACAAGACTTTTGGCGTCGTCACGCCGCAGCTCTATGATCCGGTTTCCGTTCTCATGCTTGATTTCATAGGGTTTTCCGAAAAGGTCACAAGCCTTGATCCGGGTGTCACCGTCACCGAGCTCAACGATATCTACAGCGCATTTGACCGGATCGGCGAGCAATTTGGTTGCGAACGGATCAAGACCGTTGGCGATGCCTATGTCACTGTGGCGGGCGTTCCCGACCCGACGCCCGACCACGCAAAGTCCGTCGCCAATGCGGCCATTCGGTTTGTCCGCTACCTGGAGCGCCGCAATGCCAGCCATCCCCATCAATGGCAATGCCGCATCGGGCTGGCAACCGGATCGGTGATCGGGTCCGTCGTCGGAATCCAGAAATATGTCTACGACATTTTCGGCCCGGCCGTTCATCTGGCAACACAATTGCAGAATTTCTCCAGTCCGATGGAGATCAGCGTACAGCACGAAATGGCCCGCTCCCTGAATGATCTGTTCGAAATGACCGATCAGGGCGCCAGGATGATACCGGGCTTTTCCGAACAGCCGGTCTGGCGCCTGCTCGACAACCGCAAAACGCCTGCAGGTCGCGCCGTTTAAATCCGGCAGGGCCGGCGCCTGTTTTCACCGGCCACCATGGCTGGTTCAGATCGCAGTCTCTGGGCTTTTTTAAAGACAACCCTCAGCCCAACTCCTGCTCCATTCGGCATGCAACAGGTGTAAGCCGCGATCAGGCGATGGCGGCCCGCTGGGCGCGATTTCGCGATTTGACGAGGATAAGTCCCATAATGCCGATATTGAGGAAATTGAAGGCGATGCCGTTGAGGAATGCGGCCTGATAGGAGCCGGTGACGTCATAGATCCAGCCTGACATCCAGCCACCGAGCGCCATACCGACAATGGTGGACATGATGACCAGCCCCACCCGGGCGCCGGCCTCTTTGGCAGGCAGATATTCACGAACGATGATGGCATAGCTCGGAACGATGCCGCCCTGCGACAGGCCGAAGACGAGGCTGACGACATAGAGCGAGGCCAGGCCGTCAAAGGGCAGATACAAAAACAGGGCGATGCACTGCAGCGTCGAGCCGATCAGCAGTGTCATGACACCACCAAGCCGGTCGGCGATCAGGCCGGATATCAGCCGCGAGACGACGCCGCCCATCAGCATCAGCGATAGCATTTCCGCACCAACAGCCGGGCCGTAGCCAAGATCGGTGCAAAGCGAAACGATGTGGACCTGCGGCATCGACATGGCCACGCAGCAACCGATACCGGCCAGTGCCAACAGCCATTGCAGGGTGCGCGGAGAGAAACTCACCGAGCGCGCATTGGTCCGCGACATGGTGTCGGCATGCACGGAGGCCGCTTCCGGAATACGGCGCTTGAGCATCAGGGCAAGCGGCACCATCAAAGCCACGGTCAGCGCCGCCAGCACGTAATAGACAGAACGCCAGCCGTAATCGGCCAGGATACCGCTGAGCAGCATCGGCCAAATCGCGCCGGAGAGATAATTGCCGCTGGCGGCTATGCCGACGGCGATACCGCGACGCTTGATGAACCAGTGTGAAATATCGGCAATCAGCGGGCCAAAACTGGCCGCGGTGCCAAAGCCGATGATGAATTGCACCGCGGCGAGCATGACCACGGATGAACTGATGCCGGCCAGCACATATCCAAAGGCAATGGCGAGCGCCGAGCAGATCAGCGCAGTTGTGATGCCGAAGCGATCAACGATACGGCCGGTGATCAGATTGCCCAGTGCGAAGCCGACCATGGTCAGCGTATAGGGCAGCGACGCGTCGGCGCGGGCAACGCCGAACTCTGCCTGCACGTCGGGCATGATGATGATGACAGCCCACATCCCGACATTGCCGATCGTGGCAATGAGGAGCGTGATGAGAAGGCGCAGCCAGGAATATCGGCTGTCAAGAATATCGGATCCGTTCATGGCGGCAACCATATGCAGCACGTGATTGACTGTACAGCCGGATTCCGGAGTGCGGTGCAGATTTTCCGCAATCTCAAAGCCAGTCGTTAGACAAGAGTGCCCGGTGCCCCGGCGATTGAATGATGGCCTTGAAACTGCACGACACCTTCATATCCGAAGTTGCGCCCGATACCTGATTTCTTGAAGCCCCCGAAAGGACCGTTCCCATCCTGCGCCGAAGGGCCGTGGGCGTTGACGAATGTGTAACCGGCCTCAATGCGACGGGAGAGCGCCACTGCGCGGTCCGTATCGGCCGTCCAGACGGACGAAGCCAACCCAAACTGATCGTCGTTGGCCATGGCAATAGCCTCGTCCTCCGTCTCGAAAGACAGAATTGGCAGGACGGGTCCAAATTGTTCTTCGCGCACAACTTTCAGGCCTGGATCAGCGTTCAACACCAGTGTCGGCCGCTGGAAATAGCCCTGTGCATACAACTCCAGGTCTGGAACCTGTCCCAATTCCTGTACGTCCTGTCCGGCAGCCCTGGCCTCGGCAATCATGTCGGTCACGACTTTCAATTGCTTCGCATTGTTCAGCGGTCCCATGGTCGTCTCCGGCAGGAGACCATCGCCAATGACCTGCGCATCGACCGCCTGGCGCAATCCCTCAACAACTTCATCGAAGCGCGAGCGATGCACGTAAAGACGTTTGAGAGCAAAACAGATTTGCCCGGTCGACATGAAGGACGCTCGGTAAAGGCGTTGAAAAGCATCACCGCTCAGGTCCGCATCATGCAGCACAAGGCCGGCGTCATTTCCACCAAGCTCCAGCGTCACGGGCGTAATGTTTTGTGCTGCGACCTTCATCACGTGGCGTCCCACATCAACCGAACCGGTGAAATTGACATATCGCACCAGCGGATGGCCAATGATGGCATCACCGATCCGGCTGGCAGACCCAGTCAGGATATTCACCACACCCGGCGGCAACATTTGCGCGATCTTGTGCAGCGTTAGTGTCGGTACCAGAGCTGAATTGGCCGAAGGCTTGACCACCACAGTATTGCCCGCCATCAAAGCCTGCGGCAGCTTGGCCCCCAGGATGGCCAGCGGCCAGTTCCACGGTACGACCAGCGCAGCGACACCCCGCGGCTGACGGGTAATGATCGTATCATTTGGCGCGGCGCGGATGATCTCGTCCTTTGCCAGCCGCGAGGCGTAACTGGCCGATTGCACGAACCGTTCACCCAGGCGACTGATCTCCATGTGCGTCTCGCGCAGAACCTTGCCGTGTTCTCGGGTGAAAATGCGCGCCCGTGCCTCGACCTCTGCGGTGTCTTTCGTGATGGCAGCCGCCACCTTTCGCAGCATCTCGCCCCTTTCATCGTAACCAAGGGCTGACCATGCGGGAAATGCGGCATGCGCCGCCTTGACGGCGTCCTCGACGTCATCAGGTGTGCCTGCAGCGGCGCGGCCAACCAGTTCCGACGGCCGCGCAGGATTGAAGATCTCGTAGGTGCCTCCGTCCGAGGCCGGGCGGGGCGCGCCATTGATGAACAGCTGTGTATTGATGATCTCGGACATGGGGATTGCCTTTGACGCTTATCGCATGGCTGTGGGAAGCCAGGTCGCAATTTCAGGAATGAAGATGATCAGAATGCCGCCGAGAATCATCGCGATGATGTAGGGCATTACACCCAGGAATATGGAGATCAGCGGAATATCCGGTGCCGCCGCTTTCACCGTGAAGACGTTCATGCCAATGGGTGGCGAAATCAGGCCGAGTTCGATCACGATGATCACAAGGATTCCGAACCAGATCAGGTCTACGCCCAGCGCGGACAGCGAGGGCAGGAAAACCGGTATGATCAGCAATAGAATGCCGATGGATTCAAACACCATGCCGAGCAGAACGCAGATCGCGCAAATCATCAGGACCAGTCCGACGGGACTCAGGTTCCAGCCCAGAATCAACGATTGAAGGTCATAGGGCATGCCCGTCAGGTTGACGAACTGAGCGAGGATCAGGGCAGAAAAAACGATTGCGAAGATCATTGCCGAGGTCATGACCGTTTCCTCGAAAACACCCCACAGGCTTTGGCGATCCATGAAGTGACCGCGCGCGACACCAAACAGGAACGCGCCGGCACAACCGACAGCAGCGGCCTCGGTCGGGGTGAAGATGCCCGAATAGATGCCACCCAGCACGATACCGAACAGGATGATCACCGGCCAGGTTTTATAGGAAGCACGCAGAGACGCGGACAGGCTCATCGCCTCCCCCCTGGGGCCCAGGCTGGGGCGTATGGCGGTCACGATATACACCGCCAGCATGAAAAGGCAGATCAGCAGGATGCCGGGTACGATTCCCGCGATGAACAGCTGACCGATATCCTGACCTGCCACGATGCCGTAAATCGCCAGCGGGACCGAGGGCGGGATCATGATTCCAAGCGTACCCCCAGCCGCAATGGTACCGGCGGAAAAGCCATCGTTGTATTTGAAGTTGCGCATTGGCGGCACAGCGACGCGTGTCATCGTCGCGGCAGTTGCCAGTGACGAACCACAAACAGCGGCAAAGCCCGCGCAAGACAGGACGCCGGCCAGCGCCAGCCCACCGCGAAAGCGGCCAAGCCAGGCATAGGAGGCAGCAAACAGGTCTTTGCTGATGCCCGAGCGATGGATGAAGGCCCCCATCAATACGAACAGCGGAATGATTGAAAGGTTATAATTGGTCGAGGTTTCGACGATCCATTGTGCCGAAACAGAAATCGCGGCATCCATTCCCCTCAGATACATCATGCCGAAGAAGCCCACTGCCAGCGCAGCAAAGGCCAAAGGCACCCCGATGAAGGCGAGTACCAGCAAGATGGCAAAACCGATCAGCGCTAATTCCATCTGCCGAACTCCTACTCGAACGATTGTTGGGAATGGGGCTGCATCCCACCACGGTCCATCCACATCGCTGCGAGCGCACCGATAATGGACAGAAACGACAGCATCGTCATCGAACCCACGACCAGGATCATCGGTATTTGAAGCACAACCGTTTCTTCTGGATAAATCGTCAGATCCCAGGTCTTCCATCCCAGGATTGCCGTGATTGAAACCACGCCGATCACAGACATCGTATCGAAGATGCTGCGATAGCCACGCCGGAAGTGGGTCAGCAAGACGGGTTCGAACAGCGAGACGTTCACATGCCCCCGGTCAAGCGTAACGGCGAACATGCCGGAAAACACCGCACCGGACAGAAGAAGCTGGACCATCTCGCCCGAGCCGAAAATGGGATCATTGAAAAAATATCGCATCACGACGTCGGCGCAGGTGATCATCGTCATTGTCACAAGGCACAGCCCGCCCAGGATGATCGTGAATTTTCGCAGAAAGTTCATTCACTCTTCCCATGATGCAGAATTGTCCCGGCGGACAGAACGGTCCGCCGGGATCGGGATTTACTTGGCCGAGGCCGCGTCAACTTCGTTGCGCATCTCCTCGACGATGGCCACCGCGTCGACATCATATTTGCCCGACACGGCCTTGGCCCAGCCACCCGAAATCTTGTCCGCCGAGGTTTTGAAACCAGCCAGAAGTTCAGGGCTGGGTTCGACAAAGACCACACCCTCCGCTTCAAGTGTCTTGATAGCAGCCACTTCGGCCTCATTGGTGGCTTCACCCAGCCTTTGAGCCAGTGCGCTCCCGGACAGGTCAGTAATCGCTGCCCGCTGAGCGTCCGTCAGCTTGTCCCAGGCGCGCTGGTTGAAGAAGACCGAGAAATTGGCCGATTGCATCGACGGAATCATCGATACGCAGGACTTGGTATAGGGCGCGACGCCAAAACTGACGACAGTCTCCGCAGTCAGTCCGAAATGCGCATCGACCGTATTGCGCGAGGTCAGTTCCTGCACCTGTACGGCGGGGCCTGACACGATCGAAAGGTCCATGTCCTTCATGGTATTGGCAATGGTGCCTGGAAGTGCCCAGATGCGGCGTGACTTCAGATCTTCCATCGAGGTGATCGGCGTATCGGTCACACTGCAAAGATAGGCCGGGCCAAGATTGAACAGCGATGCCAGGTGAACGCCGCGCATAGGCTCCTTGTCCGCAAAATGCTGTTGGTAATTCTCCCACATTTGGACAGAAATGGCGGCAGAATCGCCTTTGTGCATCCAGGGCATCTGGCTGAGCAGAGTTGCCGGGTAGGCCTTTGCGATAAATCCGTTGAAGATAAAGCCGCCATCCACGACCCCGTTGCGCACTGCATCCATGACACCGGGAGGCGGCGCGACGGATTGTGCAGGAAAGGTGATCTTCACGTCACCATTGGTCGCGGCGGAAATGTCATCCGACCATTTCTGAAACACCGGCCAGCTGTAGTGGGTCGGCGGGAAAAAGATGTTGAACGAAAGTTCCGTTTCGGCGGATGCTGGTGCGACAATGGCAGTCGAGGCCAGCAGGAACGCGGCGGCGATCGTGTGTTTCATTGAGTCCTCCCTCACAAATACCTGATTTGGCGATGCCACTGGTATAGGATTGAGGTGCGATAACACACAATCATCAATTAGAAATCGCGATAGCCGCAGGTAATCACGCGCGCTTGATTGTTTCGACGCGCCTGCGCACACAATTCGCCAGTGCTTCGGCGGCTGGCGTTAACGGATGCCCCGCGCGGGTCATCAATGCGATCTGTATTGGCGGAATCTGTTCCTTGATCTGAATGGGCACGATATCCCAGCCTTTTTGCACGCTTTCCAATAGCCTTTGGGGGAAGGTACAGACAGACCCCAGAGTTTCCACCAGCGACAGCGCCCCGAAATATGATTCCGAAGTCGTCATTGCGCGTGGTGGCGACAAACCGTTTTCGACAAATGGTTGGCGAAAAATGTCCCCCGGCCCCATCGGTGCGCCGATCATGATCCAGGGAGCAGCGATCAAATCGGCCAGGGACGTCACGAATTCATAGGGCGAGCCCTTGGATGTGACGACGAGGATTTGGGTTTCAATCAAGGGATCCACTTTGATTTCCCGCGCCATGCCTGCCGGTGGTGCAGGTCCGATGACGATGTCCACCTTGCCTTCGCGCAATGGCTTCAGGGCGCCCGGAAAAAGGCCGCTGCTGAGTGCCACTTCGATTTTCGGGTGTTTTACACGAAACAGCGCCAGCGCCTGCGGCATGATATGCGCAGCCGCCAGCGGCGACAGGCAGACGTGGACAGACCCGACCTGTTCGCCCCGCAACTGTGCGACCTCATCGTCAAGCCGCGCAATTTCGCTCGATATCGTGCGCGCACGGATGAGAACCCGTTCTCCCATCTCGGTCAGGATGACCCCGCGAGAGGACCGCTGAAACAAGGCGACACCGAGGTCGTCCTCTGCCTGACGCAGAGATTTGGTCAAGGCGGGTTGCGATTTCCCCAGCAGTTCGGCAGCGCGCCGCAGACTTCCCGCGTCGGCGATGGCGACCAGAGTTTGAATATGTTGAACCTTCAAATGATTACCTCAGGTTATACCAAGTCCTTTTTGGGCACTTTCGGTAATGCTGTCAATTGAATTACCGTCGCTGCAAACAAGGGAGATATGGATCATGTCCAGAACATACGCCGTCACAGGTGTTGCGAGCGGTATCGGCGCTGAACTTGCGCGGATACTGAAGGCCGACGGCCATACCGTGATCGGCTTTGATCTGCATGAGACGACACGGAATGTAGACCGGTTCATCGCACTGGACCTTGACGACCCGAACTCGATCAAAGCGGCCTGCACTGATCTCGATATAAAGCTGGACGGGCTTTGCAACAACGCGGGTGTGCCGCCCCGTTCGGGGCTGGAAACGACGATCCTTCAGGTCAATTTTCTGGGGCAGCGCAGCTTCACGCAGGCCATGCTGAAATACGTCAAGGCAGGTGCGTCAATTGTGAACATGGCATCGCGCGCGGGCCACGGCTGGCGGGACAACATGGAACAGGTGAAAAGGCTGGCCTCGCTGTCCGATCGGAAGCAGCTCGATGCTTTCGTGGCCGCCGAGCGGCTTGACGCCACACGCTGCTACAACCTCACGAAGGAGGCGATGATCTTGTGGACAGTCGCCATCACAGAACAGATGGTGCAGGCTGGAGTTCGCGTTAACTCGCTGAGCCCGGGTGGAATTTCGACAGGCATCCTCGACGACTTCAAACGCGCCTTTGGACCTCAAATGGCCCGCAATGTGGAGCGCGCAGGCCGCCCCGGAAAACCGGAAGAGATTGCCCGGATCGCAGCCTTTGTTCTGTCACCGCAAAGCAACTGGTTGAAGGGCACTGATATCGCGATCGATGGCGGTATGGGTGCGTTCAACATGTCTGACATTCTGGGTCTGGACGTTTTGAAGCTGACCGATGAAGAGGCCGAAACATGACCATCCCCGTTTCGGATATCGACTTCTATTCGGACGAAGTTATCCTGGATCCATACCCGGTTTATGCCAAACTTCGCGAAATGGGACCGGTCGTCTACCTGGAGAAACACGATCTTTACGCGCTGCCCCGCTATCGCGAGGTCAGCGAGGTTCTGCGTCAACCGCTGCGCTTTGTAAGCTCACGCGGCGTGTCACCGATCCCGAAGGTCAATGAAATCCTCGTTGGTTCGACCCTGAACTCGGATCCGCCGGAGCATGATCGCACGCGCGCTGTCACTTCAGAACCTCTATTGCCTGGATCATTGAATATAATAGAACCACGCCTGAAGGCAGCAGCCGATGGCCTGGTCGATACACTTTGCGCGCGCGGCGAATTCGATGCCGTCCGCGATTTCGCGCAATATCTGCCGGTCACCATCGTGGCGGAATTGGTGGGCCTGCCCGATGCGGCGGGTGTGCCCAATATGCTCAAATGGGCCAGCGCCACCTTCAACCTGTTTGGAACCGAAAACGACCGTACCAAGGCAGCGTTTGAAGATCTGAAGGATCTACGCAATTTCCTGCTGGAATACGGACGCCCCGAAAAGCTCAAACCCGGCGGCTGGGCCAGACGCATCTTTGATGTCGGCGCAGAGCGCGGGCTGAGCTACGATACCTGCGCTCAGCTGATGCGCGACTATATCAACCCATCGCTCGACACCACGATTTCGACAACCGGGCAGGTCATCAAATTCCTTGCCGATCACCCCGACCAGTGGCAAAAGATCCGCGAAAATGCCTCTCTGATCCCGAACGCGGTCGAGGAAGCTGTGCGTATGGCCACGCCTATCCGGGCCTTTACCCGCTTCGTCATCAAGGACAGCGAGATTGCCGGCCATATGATACCCGAGGGCAAGCGTGTCATCGTTATGTATGCCAGCGCCAATCGTGATCCTGCGAAGTTTCCGGAACCCGATCGGTATGACGTGACCCGTGACGTTCACGACCATCTCGGTTTCGGTCAGGGCGTGCACATGTGCATGGGCATGCATCTTGCGCGGCGCGAGATTATCCTGCTGCTGGAAGCCTTGCGCCGCCGCGTCGAACGGTTTGAACTGCTGGCCGAGCCCGAAGTGGCGATGAACAATACCATCCGCGCCTACGCAAAGATGCCCGTGCGGGTGCATCTGTCGGTCAAGCCGTTGGCGGACAAGCCAAAGATGGCAATGGGTGAAAGTGCCTGGCTCGACGCCGTCATTGCGCGACGGGAAACAGTTGCGACAGATGTTGTGAGTCTCGAACTGACCAGTGCGAGTGGTGACCCCCTGCCCGCCTACGCTGCCGGCGCCCATATCGATGTCTTTGTGAAATCGGGTATGATTCGGCAATATTCCCTGACCGGCGACCCTGCCGACAAATCCATATACCGCCTCGGAATCTTGCTGAGCCCCAATTCGCGGGGCGGCTCAACGTCAATACATACACAATTTCAACAGGGACGCAGCATCCGCATTGGCAGGCCCAGAAACAACTTCCCGCTTGTCCCTGAAGCGGCCCATACAATCCTCTTTGCAGGCGGGATCGGCGTCACGCCGATGTTGAATATGGCCTATACATTGGAAGCCAATGGCGCCTCATGGGAGATGCACTATTGCGGCCGAACACCCGACAGAATGGCATTTCTCGATGAACTTGAACAATTCGGTGACAAAGTGCGGGTGCATATCGACAGCGGGCCAAAAGAACAGGTTCTCGACATCAATTTGGTGCTGTCCGATCCGGCACCGGATCGGCATCTCTATCTGTGCGGTCCCAATGGATTCATGGATTTCGTGGTGAAAGCGGCAGGCAATTGCAACTGGGACGACGCCACAGTTCACCTTGAACGCTTCGGTGCGGAAGTAAATACGGATGGGGCTCCATTTACGGTGGTGGCGCAGCGCTCTGGCAAACAGTTCGACGTACAGCCGGGCGAGACGATTGCCCAGAAGCTGACCGAGAACAAAATTGACGTGCAGGTCTCGTGCCAGTCCGGCGTCTGCGGCACCTGTTTGACCCGCGTCGTTGACGGAATGCCGGACCACCGCGACCTGGTGCAGACAGATCTGGAAAAGGCTGCGAACGATCAGATCACCGTGTGTTGTTCACGATCAAAAACAAAAATACTGGTGCTTGATCTGTGATTTAGAGCATGGCGGGCTTTCATTGATTCACTCTGAAAACCCGTGCCTTTTGCCTCTTCTACATCTTTGAGCACTCTGAATTGCCGACAGCCAAGCAGATAGCGTCGGCCACGCGCCACGCCACGTCCGGCAGGAAGCCGCCTCCCGGCGGCTCCCCTGCCTTACCTTAATCCCGGTTCGTCCAGGCCGATGCATCGATGTCGAGATCGGGGAATTGCGCCGGATCGAAGACCGGGCGGTCGACGCAAACTTACCTTTCGTCGGACAAATCATAATTCGCTTCATAGGTCGCATGAAACATAGCCATAGGCGTTATGATTGAATCACAGATATCCCCGGATTTTTCACACATGAAGGCCACGCGTTACAGTGTCATTTCCCATTTGTTGTGCTTTTGAAAAAACCCACGAAACTGAATTTTAAATACTTGGCAACCAAAACCGTGGCAAAAATGCCGAACATGTTTCCAGCGGTAAACATTATCGGAACAATCATTATTCCGAACGAATTTACAGGCACACCAAATCGGTCAGAACTGCCGGCATCATTGTAGGGAGTTGGAATCACAAAAATACCAACAAAGACGACAAACAGGACAAGAAAAATGCCCAATTCGGTAAAATAATCATGCTTTTCTACGGGCTTCCCATTAATAAAAACAGCTAGGAAGATAGCAAATGCCGACGCAAATGATGTAACAATAAATATAAAGGTGGAAACGACGACGTAATCAAAAAAATATTTTGCATACGATTCTCCATACATATTTTTCAGAAATGCAAAATCCACATGAAATTTTTCAATACCACTCATTATATCAATAATTTTTGTGTAGTTGAAATATGTTGGATTTACCAGGTAGAAAACCGCAAATACGTACAAAGCGATGGGAGGAAAAAACTGTGCCACCTTGTAAGTCAACGCAACCAACGGCTCTTTATCCGGGTACATGATGATATATAACGTTTGATTGCCGGTCTGTTGAAAAACACTCGCAGCTTCCTTCCAAGAAATTTCTATAGTCTTTTTGCGCTCCGTTCAAAGTAACAATTATTACAGTGATCGTTTGCCAATTCCCCTTTGTTGCGATTCCTGCACATCTTTTGCGCCTTGAAAACCCGTCCCCTTTCCTTTTCCAGCATCCCTGCTCAATCCGTGTTGCCAACAGGCCGGCCAATTGTATCGACTGCTTTGCTCAGGTGAACAAAGTTAACCCCCATGCCACGTTTCCCATAGCCCGCCAGCACTCAGTGTCCAACCCGAAACTAATTGAGTGATATCAGTCCTTTGTGATTCATTCGGATTGTCAAAGATTCGAAGGAGGTCACTATGGTTTGGACGAATATCACT